>Ga0189286_100021_pt1 | contig 141273 bp, 121 predicted proteins | sample UW69minimetaG_FD_130330 | JGI IMG/M metagenome (GOLD analysis project Ga0189286, IMG submission 130330) | Marine microbial communities from the Costa Rica Dome - UW69 mini metaG | ecosystem: Environmental > Aquatic > Marine > Oceanic > Photic zone | place: Costa Rica: the Eastern Pacific... | reverse complement strand
ATCAAGGAATCGAAAATCAAATACCTGTTAACAGGTATTTGATGAAAAATAAACAAGTAGCTTGATATATGATTATTCACTTAACTTAGCATAAAAACTGTCCTCTAAATGGGGGAATGATCACTTCTTGCAATGTCTTTGGTAAATGAATATGGAAGGACTTGTTCGTGGATGCCAAGCGCATAAGATGTTTTAATATCAGAATGATACTTTTTGTAAACCTGCATGATCAAAAGAAGCAAAAAAAGAAGAAAAATTAAAATCTCTCAATATGAAAATCGAATCTCTGTCGATTCGAAAATTCAAACAAAATTAAGGAAAATACTACTGGTTCGATGTCTAAGAAAGGTCTAAAAAATATGTAACTCACTAAAATTCATATAAATGGGTTCGGTAATCGACTAAGAGAGGGAGCAATAAAATTAGATAGATTCTCAAATATTTTTGTGTTTACGAATGGTAACTTACACAGTGATGAAGATAGTTAGCAGAGAGGAATCACTTTGATTTAGGTAAATAGTTATTTCAATTTAGCTTTCAAAATAGTCCGTTCAGCATTTTTATAGGTAGTTAGAATACGGTCCATATATTCCAATGCTTTTAAGGCTTTTTCTTCTTCTTTAAATTTGATGTGAATTAATGCGCCATACCAGTAAATTTGTGGCGTAAATCGTGTTTCTGCATGTTTGATGTCTCTAAGAATAGCAATGGCTTCCGTTTCTTTTCCTAAGTTGAGCAAACTCATTGCTTTGTAAAACAATACTTCTACATTTTTACTTTCTTGTGAAGCTAAGATTGTATCAAAGGCTTCTATGGCTTCTTCATATTTTTTTGCTTCATACGCTTCTGTAGCTTTAGAGAGCATACTATCATTCCCTTGTCCGCGTGTTACAGGTTGTAATGCATTAGGGTAAGGCTCAAAGTAAGTTGTGTACAAAGTCTCATGACTGTTTGCTTGCTGTATGATATAATTCCCTATCAATCCAAAAAACAGTAACAGAACGATTGCAATTGCCAAGCGAATATTTCTTCGGGATGTATTTTTGGAAGTTTCGTTTTGTTGTGCTTCTAATTGTTGTAGATGAGACTTTAATTGATCTTTTTCATTGGCTTTAATTGCCTCATGTACGTTTTTGTGCTGCGCTACTTTTTTAGCAAAATCGAGATCATTTTTTAACAGAGCTTCAAACTGTGTTTGTTCGGCTTCATTCAATATGCCTTGTATATATTTCTGAATCAATGCTTCCTGTTCCATCAATCTTGTTTTATCAATGCTATTAATTTTTTTAAACACCTTGATTTGTGACTTTTCACAGTGTTTTCATCTTTATATTGGGTTTGTTGCACAATTTCTTTGATACTCAAACTACGGTAATAAAACAGTTTTAAAATGTGTTGACAACTTGCACCTAAATGATTAAAATATCGCCGCAATAATTGTTGTTCTTGCGTTAATATAGTTTCGTTCAAATCTATTTCTTCATAATCATCTTCAGTAACGACAGCACCTACAAACTGTTTGCGTTCTTTTAATCGATCGTAAATTTTATGCTTTCCAATACTGAATAAATATGTTTTTAGCGAACTATTCTCAATTCGTGTTTGTTTGGCAATAAAGTTTTGATACATGGCAATTACACTATCTTGATACACATCTATCAAATCTTCCTTATCCAAATTAAACTGCAATCCATAGTTCACAAATGCGTCTTTGTATGCTATATACACTTCTTCAAGGGCTTTTTTATCATCATTACGCAGTCGCGATTGTAAATCTAATTGTTGCTTTTCCATTGAGTCTAAAATCAAAACAAAAGGTTAACAATAGAATTAAAAAATTGTCTAAAAACCACTTTTTAGCAAACTTTTTTCAGGCTTCTAAAAAATAAATTTCACCAAATGTTAACCTTTTTACTGGTAAATATATAAAGAGGAAATGAAACGTAATAATCATGAAAACAATTTTTAAACTATGTATTTGTGCGAGCCTTCTCTTTGCTTCTCAAATAACCAATGCGCAACTGCTAAAGCGTATTCAGAATAGAGTGGAAGAAAAAGTGGAGCAAAAAGTAGAACAAAAAGCAATGGAAGAAGCTGAAAAAGCAGCGGACAACATGCTTGATAAAGTGTTGAATCCTTCCAAAAAGAAAGCTTCAACAAATACTAAAACTTCATATACATTCAACCAAAGTATCACGCTAGAAATGCAAACGGAAGGCAGCGAAAAAGTGCAGCTCGATTTTTTATTTGACAGTAAAAATGCAGAAGTCATCTGTATGAAGCTTGATAATATGGGAGACGATAGTGGAGGAAAAGTATATGCAGTCATCACACCAACTTCGAGGACAATGTTTATGGATATGCCTGGCATGAAAATCAAGAAGAAAGTATCACAAGATGAATTGGGGCAACTCGATTACTCCGACAAAATTCCGCAACACAACGATTTAAAGAAAACAGGAAACACCAAAACTATTTTGGGATATACCTGTAGCGAATATGTATATGAAAATGAAGGCGGAAAAGTACATGCTTGGGTAACCAAAAACTTTCCAATTCAAGGAAAATTTGTCCCAATTCTTGGAATGAAAAAAGACGGACCTTTTGAAGGTTTTGTGTTAGAGTTACAATACAAAGCTGCAAATGAGAGCGGCTCGGTAAAAGTAATTAAAGTAAATACGAATGCCAATGTCAAAATTAACGCGAACGAATACACTTCCATGTAAAACCACCAAATATGAAACACATATACATTTTATTCTTTTTGACACTAACAACTGCTTTTTCGCAAAGTAAGAAACACTTTATGACGATTACATTCAGCGATGGTCCACTAAAAGGTACACATACATTTTATCCAGAAAAAGGCAACTATGCAAGTCAGGCAAACTTAGAATTCTTTGAAGGATCAAGTAATGTAAATGCTTCTAAGTTGATGACTAAATACGGTTTTCAAATGCATTATATCAATCGTCATTTTATGGGCGAAGCAACTACAGGAACACATGATACAAAGAAATTCACAGCAGGTTGTGGAAGTTTAAATTTTATTGATCTCAACAACAGTCAGTCGTACAAAAAAATAGATGGAGACTTTATAGGGTGCACACCAACGACAATTACCAAAGTATCTGCTTGGAAAGAGGGTATTGTCAAAAAACGAAGAACGGTTTCTGGTCATTTTGAAGATACGTTACGCATGAAAATTCGCAATGATGATGGTTCAGAAGAAACTATAGAAACGAAGGTAAAAGTTGAGTTTACAGTCAATGAATCTAAAAGAAAATAATCCTACAAAACAATCAGATGAAAAAAATACTACTTGGATTTCTATTCCTTTTTACACTACAAGCAAACGCACAATACACTTTTGAGCAAATTGATATTTGGTCAGGAAGTAATGGAAGTTCTCCAAAATACATTACAGAATTCAATGGCGAACTATATTTTCAGGCTGCTGAAATTACACCATCATTTAGAAAACTATACAAAACAGATGGGACTACAAACCAGCTTGTCGCAGGTAATCTGAATGGCGGTGCAGGGTATTCTCCGGAATCGTTGTATGTAATGAATGGTGAATTGTACTTTACTGCTTTTGTATCTGGAATTGGAACTGAATTGTACAAAACTGATGGAACCGATGTTGGAACCATTTTATTAAAAGATGTTCGTACAGGTTCTTCCAATGGTTTAGACAGCAACTTTAATGAAGACAAAGACATTTTTATAGAATATAATGGTGAACTCTATTTTAGAGGAAGTACCAACTCTTCTATTGAACTTTGGAAAACGGACGGAACTCCCAACGGAACCGTTTCCGTAAAAAATTTCGAAGCCACCAATACTGGCGCACCGACCTATATGTCAAAAGGGAACAAAAGCATTTTAGGAACTGTCTACAATGGACTCTTATACTTTTTTGTGAATAGAAATAGTGTAGGAGAATTATGGAAAACGGATGGAACTACTGCCAGTACTGAAATAGTGAGAAGTGGCTTGAGCAATATTGACGAAATGATTGTTTTTAACAATGAATTATATTTTGTCGCAGGAGATGATACCGCAGCTGAAGGACGCGAATTGTGGGTAACAGACGGAACTGCTGTAGGCACAATAATCAAGCATGATATTTTTCCAAACAATTTAAATCCAGCGTTTGGTTTTGGAAGTAATCCTAGTGATTTAACTATTTTTAATAATGAACTGTATTTCAAAGCAAGAAGCTACAGTGAGACTTCTGGGCAAATAATAGGCTCAGAACTGTGGAAAACTGATGGAACAGTATCAAGCTTAGTCAAAGATATTGATACCGACAATCTTGCGAGCGGTTTAAATATTCCAAACTTTACCATATACAATAACGAACTGTACTTTGTAGCTTCAGACAATACTACATCAGACTTTGAATTGTGGAAAACCGATGGAACAGAAAGCGGTACTATAAAAGTTGTGAGTGCAACCGATACAGGAGAATCAATAGCTTTTACAAAACCAACTCTGTACGGGAATAAATTATTTTACTTTGATTCGCAACAATTATGGGTAACTGATGGAACTCCTACTGGAACGCAAGCACTCACAGGAAATACGGAAGAAATAATCTTAGTAGCTAGTAGTAATCCTTTTCTATTTCAAAATAAAATTTGGTTTTCGGGAACTAGCGCTACCAATGGAAATGAGTTGACAAGTCTTGAAGACGCAAGTATTTTAAGTGTGAATGATAATGTCACAGAAACCATTATACTATATCCAAATCCTGCTTCAAACAGCATTCATTTCTCAAACATTCAAAACGATGGAAGCTACCGTATTTACAATACTTTGGGAAGTCTAATCAAAGAAGGAGTTTTAAACCGTACGAATGCGCATATTGATATTTCTTTACTAACAACTGGAATGTACTTGGTTGAAACAACAATAGATTCACGGTCTAAATCATTTAAACTACTCAAAAACTAACTAAGATGAAAAAACGATATTCATTATTCTTTTTATGTATTTCACTCTCGGGAATAACACATGCACAAATACGCGGTATCAATTACAAGGCGCTAATTTCTGACACTAATGGTGTGCCGATGGAAAATCAAGCAATTACAGTACAATTCACTATTTTGGAAGGTAATATGGCAACTGCCGATGTGTATAAAGAAACGCACACAACAACAACAGATGCTAATGGAATCATCATTGTAAGTATTGGAGAAGGAACGAATATTTCAGGCGACTTTACCACCATAAATTGGGGATTGAACACACACTTTCTTAAAACAGAAATTGATACCGGAAGCGGTTTTGTAGATTTTGGGACTACGGAATTTAAAACAGTTCCTTATGCGTTACATGCTGAAAGTTCTGGAGGATCAGGAACTGTATGTCCTTTTTCAGAGTCTGTTACAAATCGTATTACAGCCACTAATACCAATGCTAATTTTGTGGTGGGAAGCTCGAGTACAGAAGATCAAAACAGTGTGAATTTAGACAGTCGTATGTTTTATGACAAAGCGAAAGTAGCTTTTAGAGCTGGAGCTGTTGATGGAACACAGTGGGACAATTCCAATCGTGGGTTGTATTCATTTGCTGGCGGTCAAAATAATACTGCCAATGGACTAGGAGCAACAGCATTTGGTAGGAACAATGCTGTTTCTGGTTCCTCATCTTTAGTTTCGGGCAGTCAAAATCAAGTTAATGGATCTAATAGTTTGGTAGCGGGTTTTGGAAATATTTCGAGCAATCAAATCAATGCACAAACCGTGATTGGAAAATGGAATGAAGTAGAAACAGATGCATTACTTATTATAGGAAATGGTGCAGACGATTTAACTCGAAAAAATGTATTCAGTGTAAAGTCGGATGGAAATATAATTGCTCCTGATTTAGATGTTGTAGAAATTACACAATCGAATGCATTAGTTACCAAAGCTTATGTAGATGCTAATGTAACAACACCGAGTTCTGGTTTAGTAAAACTCGATGAAGGCAATGGAAATGGTTGGCGATTGATTGGACAAGATGCGAACAATTATGGAAATATTGGTTTAAACGCTGTTGATCTTTCCACTACAACGTTTCCAAGTACTTCGTATGGAGCCACAGGTAGTTATGCTTTTACTGCAGGAATTGTAACGATGGCTTCAGGATTTGGTGCAACTGCATTAGGAAACGGAAGTACTGCATCTGGTGATAATGCTTTTGCTGCTGGAGGAGCCAATGTGGCTTCTGGTGAAAACAGTGCCGCTTTAGGTTTAAATTCGCAAGCATCTGGAAATAGTTCATTTGCAATTGGGGAACAGTCTGATGCAGTTGGAAACTATAGTTTTGCTGGTGGTTTATCATCGAATGCTGTGGAACAGTATAGTTTTGCTATGGGAAATAATGCGGTGGCTACAGGAGGATTTTCATTTGCGTTTGGACGTATAAATGAAGCAGCAGGAGATTATTCTTTTTCTTTTGGAGAAGATACAGATGCCAATGGTAATTTCAGTTTTTCTGTAGGAGCAAATAATGTTGTTGATGGTAACTTTTCAGCGGCATTTGGAATAGGACACACCATCAATGGAAGTGGCGCTATGGCAACAGGGTTTTATTCCGGATATGATCCGAATGCTATTTTTAGTGTTGGAAATGGAACTTCAGGAAGTCCAAATACAGCTTTCAAAGTTGTAACTACTGGCGAAGTAAACATCAAAAATTTATCAGGAACCGGAACACGTAATGTAAGTGTTGATGCAAGTGGAAATTTAGTAGCTAATTCAACAGCGAATAATGATGTTTTAGTCATTACACCTTTCGATTTTGTAAAGGAAAATGATGATAATGGAATCGCTATGCAACGAAATAGATCTGCAGGTACTTTTATATTAGCGTCAGGTGATATCACAGAAATTTATGCGCCTATTCAATTTCCTGAAAATGCGACCATCACTAAAGTAGAATATGTATACACAGACTTAGATTCACAAGCCAATAGAGCTCTAAATTTTAGTATAGGTTTTCAACAATTCAATTCATCATCAACAGCTACTCCTAGTGCTTTTTTTGTGGCTGGGACACTTTTGAATACTGATAATTTTTCCGCTTCAAATAGAGTGATAACTGCAGATAATATCAATTTTCCGGTAAGCCCAACAAGTTCAAACTTATGGAGAGCCTATTATGTTCGAGTAGAACCAGATGCTGGCGGTTGGTCAGGTACAAGTGCTTTAGCGATTTTACAAGTCAGAATTCATTACACTTATTAAAACTGAAGTTATGAAATATATAAAACTATTTTTTCTATGCTTTTGCAGTTTGAGTTTGGGGCAAAATACAACAACCACTTCCATAGATTCGGGCGGTGCAACTACTAGTTCAGGAAATTTGCGGATACTATACGCTATTGGTGAAGCAAATGTTCAAGAGTATTCGAGAAGCTTTCAAGTTTCTGAAGGTTTTATATCACCAAGCTTTCAAATCAAAATAGATCCAATGGTATTGCTACAAGGTTCTTTATTAAATCCAAGAACGGTTGGTTTGATGAATGATGACTTGCGTTCCAATAATTACATACCAACTTCAAGTCCTTATGAAGATAATGCTACTGTGGATGCTTCGGTTTTTACAGTCTCTGGAAATGATGCAATTGTAGATTGGGTTTGGGTAGAATTAAGACAACAAGATGACAATACAAAAATAGTAGTATCAACATCTGCATTGCTACAACGTGATGGAGATGTTGTAGCATTAGACGGCAGTTCTTCTTTAATATTAAATGCATTACCAAATAATTATCATGTGGTGATTAAACATCGTAATCATTTGAGTGTAATGTCTGCGAGTCCGATAGCACTCTCAAGAGATACTGTAACCATAGTTAATTTTACAGATAGTACATTCACAACGTATGGATCTAACGCACAAGTACAATTATCAAGTTCTAATATGGCACTCTGGACGGGAAATGTAAATGGAGATAATATAATACAATATTCAGGAACCAATCCAGATGTTCCTAGCATTTTATCAGAAGTATTGAATGATTTAGGGAACTTTCTTAATTTCCCAACGCACATTGTGCATGGGTATAATGTTCATGATATAAATATGGATGGAAAAACGCAATATACAGGAATTGAACCCGATTCTCCAATTATTCTTCAGAACGTATTAATGCATCCGGGAAATTTCCTGAATTTTAGCACCTATCAAATTCAAGAACAATTGCCAGAAAACTAAAAATTATAAAATACTACCATTTATACATCAAAAGTATGATCTCACAAATTGCGATACTTAATTTTATTGATTTTTGTGTAAATTAACTGAGATTAGCTAAATAACTATTAGTAATGAAAATGTTACGTTGCATCAGTATTGTAAGTCTCTTTTTTGTGTTTCAAGGATTGCATGCGCAAGAAACTGTAAAGTCATTGCTACAAACTACGAAAACAAGTTATAATCAAGGAAATTACACTGCATCACTGACTTCTGCACAAAGAGCCATTGCTCTTTTTGAAGCAAATGCTACTCAATTAGATAGTTTGTCAAGTGCACATCTTTACTTTTATAAAGGAGCTTCCGAATATTATGTACAACGTTTTCATAGCTCTATAATCTCATACAACAAAGCTATTTCTTTATGTCCTTCGTCTGATGTAGGATTGAATTACAAAGCCGAATTATACTACGAACGTGCTTTTTCTGAATACGAATTGAGAAACTATCCAGCATCGTATGAAAGTTCCAAAAAAGCAGTAACATTGATGGAAAAAGTAGTAAATCCCAATTATGATTATGTAATTTCTATTTATGCTGATATTGCTGGTACAGCAGCGAGTTTAGGGTTTATAGAAGATGCCAAAAACCATCTTGGTACCGCGGAAACGATTTACGAAAAACATAAAAAAGAGGTTGTGGAAGATTCGAAAGAAGTTTCCAAACCAGTGCTTCTTGCTTACAAAGCTGTGGAAATCCTAAATTATAAAGCCGTTTTAACAGAGAAAGATATTGATTTCACTATTGAAAAAATTCAAGAGTTAGAAAGAAGAGCACGTCAAAAACAATTCAACGCTCCTGAAAATCGTATGTATGCCGTAAGCTTGAACATGTTGGGCGATTTTTATCTGCGAAAAGATACGGTTACGATGTCCGATTGCAAATGGGCACATAAGTATTTGGACAAAGCATTGCAAAATTTACCTCGAAAAAAATATGCTTCACATTGGTTTCAATTTCAATTCAATAAAATAAAAGCTTTTTCTTTTGAAGAGAAATATGATAAAGCATTAAAACTAATGAACTTATTACTACAAGACCTTCCAAAAAAAGATGAGCGTCGTTCCTATTTTGAAGCTGAAAAAGCAGTCCTTTTCATTTCTCTTAATCAAAAAGAAGATGTTATTACTGCATTAAAAAAATGCATTGAACATATTCATGATGCAGAAACTGTTTTGAAAGAAAATTATTCAAATTTTGTTCCTAGTTATGATTTGAACGAAACAGGTTTGCTAGTAGAAATGGCAGATAAAATCACACAAAAATATCCTAGTGATGCCAAAGTACTTTCACTTGCTGCCAAAATGTATCGTTTAGGTTTGATTCAGTTTGAAAATTGCTATCGTGAAGAACGATTTAATGATAAACTCACTACATATTATCAAACAGCAATTGGTGGGATTTTAAAACTTTTAAAATTAGGGTATGGACATCAAGAATTAAAACTCAATGAGTTGCTAAATCGTATGGAAATGATTGAAAATCGCTTAGCTTGGAATAAATTTCAACAAAGTCGATTATTGAATACATCGAATATTTCAGATACGCTTTTACAACAAGAATACACCGTTCGGAAGGCGTTAGTAGTAGCGAAACAGCAAAAGGATTCCGTAGCTATTTTCGAGTATCAAAAACAATTAGTGCAGCAGCTAGAAAAAGTAAAAGTAGCATTTCCTGAAATTGCAGCTTTTGCCTATGAAAGTTTTGATATAAAGGCTATTCAAGATGAAATGTCAGTTTCACAAGTAATTGCGAAATACAAAAAAATTGGAGATCAATTGTTTGTGTTTAAAATTACCAAAAATGAGATCAATTTTTATGAATTATACGATTCAAAACAAACCTTAACTACGGTTAAAAATTATTATACGACACTCAGTAATTTACAAGAAGACACCACAATAGCGAAATCACTTTTTGAGGAGTTATTTCCTTTTTATAGAAATACTTACACAGAATTTACCATTATTCCCGATGATGCACTTCACTATTTGCCGTTTGAGACACTAATTACCTATGATGATATATACATCATTGAAAAAGCTACTATTAACTATGCCACACATTTAGTATTTGTAAATAATAATATAAGCAATAATAAAATTGAAAAAAATGATGAAATTGTAGTATTCACTCCAAATTATACGGCAGGTGCTACTGACTCACAGAAAATTACTTTACGAGATAAAAATACACATCTACTTGGTGCGGAAAGCGAATCAAAATCATTGGCAAAGATTTTTCCTTCAAAACTTTTCGAATCTAATTTAGCTACAAAAGATAATTTCATAAAGCATGCAACTAAGGCAAAAATTATTCACTTAGCAATGCATGCTACTATTGATAATGAAACACCTGAATTGAGCCACTTGATTTTCAATGATAACGGTAAAGACACTAAAATGTACGTGGAAGAATTGTATGGCTTACATCTCAATGCAGATTTGGCTGTGTTAAGTGCTTGCAATACAGGTAAAGGGAAATTGAAAACTTCTACAGGAATGGTTTCACTGAATAGAGCTTTTACATTAGCAGGTGTGCCAGCTACACTAGCCAGTTTATGGGAAGTTCCTGATAAGATTACAGAAGATATCATGATTGATTTTTACAAATACTTAAAATCTGGAGAAAGTAAAACAAGCGCTTTGCGCAAAGCAAAAATAAAATACCTCAAAAATACAGATGATGCCAACTTTAAAAAACCCTTCTATTGGGCAGGATTTGTATTACATGGCGATGCAAAACCAATTCAATTTCAATCAAAGAAATCTACAAACTTTATCTATAATATTGCTATAATTCTTAGTCTACTAATCATCATCATTTTCAGTATTAGAATTCGAAAAAACACCTTGAAACTATTTTAGAGCATTTTCTATTATTGATTTTATCATGAGCTTCATTTTTTTAATTTTTTTTCAACCTCTATTCATAGAACTCTTTTTGATTAAAAATATGTTAACATATAATTAACAAGAAAAAACATATTTTTTTAATCAAAATTCAACGCTTATTTCAAAAATTCAACGCTTATCAAATAATGTTGCATCGTATTATAAAAGTAACTTCTTTTAATACACAAAAACAACTCACAACGGCCAAATTCCCCACCACTTAAAAGAGTATTTACTTGATTATCGAGATATAAATACTTCGAGGCACGCCTCACTATTTTAACATGATTTCTATACAAAACACCTTGCGGGTTTAGCCAAAGGTAGTTGACTAAAAATATATTGCATAATGATTCAGAAAAACAGAGAACAAAGGGAAAAAATTATTGAAAACAAAGACTATGTACGCATCGGAAGCAAACACCAAGGAGTGTATATATTGAAAACAGAAATTGTATATATAGAAGCTTGCAAAGGATATGCTTGGATATACCTAAAAAATGGGTTGCGAAAGCTGAGTAGTAAATCTATTGGAACTTATGAAACACTTTTTTCAGAAGATAATTTCATGCGTATTCACCGTTCGTATTTAATCAATCTTTTATATTTAAAATTATTGGAGCCTAGCTATCGTTTAGCTTATCTCAAAGGAGAAATAGTATTGCCTATAAGCCATCGAAAAAATCGTTTCATTCTAAAAATGATGGATGACAAAGATGCGGATACACCGTTCAAAATGGCAATGTAAATACACAATCATATTTGTACAGTCCAAAAAGGTGTGATAATAATTAATTAACGGTTAGTCTTTTATATGAAGTTGCAAATTGATTGATAATTTTTACAACATACTGTCCTGTGGCCCAATCAGAGACATCAATCGTTATTTGTAGCTCTTTAATCTTCTCTTTATCGTATACTTTTTTTCCAGTGAGATCATAAATTAGAAGTCTTGAATTGCTCAGTAATTCCCATTCAATAGTAACGATGTCTGTACCTGGATTAGGATATATAGAAGGATCAGTTAACGAAAATGTTTCATCTCCATATAGTGAATCTGATATGCTTACGTTTTTGAAGCTTAGCATTCCAATACCATTTTGATTAACAATAAAAGGAGTATCATTAGGATTATGTCCTAAATACGATAGCTTAGGATTTTCTTGAGTAATACTGTCTGATAAATTAAGAATTACAGTATTTCCAGAAATAATTCCATCCGTAATTACAATGTCATCAGCGCCTTCTATCCAAAAATCATTTTTTACACCATTTTGCCAAGTATATAAGTCAGATGCTGGAATTAAATCAAACTTAATTTGATTTCTTAACGAATTTGAAAAGCGTACATTCTCAATATTTGGAGAATAAATACCGCTATCATCGCCTGAATTATAAAAATCGTACGCTACTAAATTGTATAAGCGCGAAGCTAAATTTTCATACCCATTTGTTTCATAATAATGGCAACCATCAAAACCTTTAACGATGGCATTAGAAGAGATAATCTTAGTTTTTGGAAGCGATCCAAGTTGTCTAAGCGCTTCTGGAGTTTGAAAATACCTTCTGTAGTCAGGATGGTCGGCAATTGTACAACCATATCTAATTTGAAAAACATAATACTGATTCGGAGCATAATCTTCTTCCCAAGATTCATACAAATCATTAAAAATAGCCTTATAATGTACAATCTCTGTAAAAGGATTCGCCTCACCCTGAAACCAGATGATTCCGTTTACATCTCCTCTAGTTAAATTAGCATGATGATAGCTACTTAAAAGCTGTCCATAGTTGGTGCTCATATCAGTAGTGTTTTCATGATTTCTTAGAAAATAAGCAATAGTTCTACCACCTACGCCACCGTTTAATAATAAAACAGGGACATTTTGATTGGCTACTATTGAAGCTGCAAATCGGTATCCAATTCCTCCAAATGTGTAAGGGTTTGGATTGGTACTCCACTCTTGCGTTTCTAACAAATAGGTTCTAATAAAAGTATTCTCAAAAGGAAATGGCGCATTAAAATATCTATGTCTAATGGCATTAGATTGACCAGTAACGATATAAATATCACCTGCGACTACATTAGAAGCTTCTCGTAATATTATATTGGTGTCCGTTTTTAATTTAAAACTATATTGAAATAAACCAGCAGTAATATTTTCAGAAAATTGAAAACTAGCCGTAGTATTGTCATATGATAAAGGATGTTCTACACTTTCAATAAGTACATCATCCTTGTAAATTTCTAAAATGAAAAGCGAAAAACCACTAGAAATTTCAACATCTCCGGAGATAGTAACCGTTCCAGTATTTGTACTTGTATCTCTTTTGTAGAGTTGAAAATCCTCTGGAAATTCACGAATAGAAACCTGTGAAAAAGTGCAATACGGCAATATAACAAAGAGTAGCAGAATACATTTTGAAAATCTCATGCAATTGTTTTTTTGAAAAAAGTATGAAAGATTTGTCAAACTATCAAATTTCTGCCACAATGATATTATTTTGTTACATGTTTAATAAGATTTCAATACACTCTCAATTCTAGTGTATTACAATCTTCTACAATTCAATCTTCATTTGCGACAATTCAACAGAAAGTCATATCATTTTTAGAGAATACGCTTCATCTTTGAATCATCATTCAAATAAACGAACACTAAAAATCAAGAAATTATGACACCATCAGAAGTTTTTAAAATTGTTGGAATGCTCACCATGCCAATGTGGGTTTTGCTCATTCTGCTTCCAAAATGGAAAGTGACACGATTCCTAATCGACTACAAAATTATACCAATCATTCTATCAGTAATCTATGCCATTTATATTATCCAAGCGTTAATTGTAGGTGGCATGATGGATTTTGGAAGTTTAAAATCGGTAATGCAATTATTCACAGTAGAAAATGCAGTGCTTGCAGGTTGGGTTCACTATTTGGCATTCGATTTACTCATTGGAATGTGGATTGTCAATCAAAACAGAACTTTGAAAATTCATCCAATCATTCTAGCACCTTGCTTGTTAGGAACATTTCTATTTGGTCCTCTAGGGTTTTTAGTCTTCATGATTATTAGAACAATTACACTTAAAAATTCAAAAGCATGAGACTTGTAAAACACATTTTCAACACGGTAAAAAAGGAAAGTCCAATACTACATGCAATTGTACTCGTACACTTTGTATTTGCACTGGTTTGTATAGTTGGAATTACTATAGACGAACGAACACTTGCAGGAATAAGTGTGTGGATAAAACCCTTAAAATTCTGGATTTCAGGCGGAATTTACATTCTAACACTGGCTTTTTTCATTACTAAATACCCGTATTCCACAAAAAAGAAAAATGTCATTAGAAATATTGTGGCTTGGACATTATTGCTAGAAACAGGTATCATTTTCTATCAAGCGGTACGAGGTGTACGCTCACATTACAATCAAGATTCTATGTTTGACGGAATGCTGTTTGCTGCAATGGGAATTTTAATTGGAATCAATGTATTAATAATGATTTGGCTTGCTGTTGATGCTGCTCGTTTAAAACTAAAAGTAGCCAAATCTATTCAAGTTGCTATCTGTTTTGGTTGGATTGTTGTAATTATTGGAAGTTGGGTTGGTGGACAAATGATTGGACAAATGGCACACAACGTGAGTGTCGCTGATGGAGGTGAAGGGTTACCTATCTTAAATTGGAGTACTGTTGCAGGCGATTTACGTGTTGCACACTTCTTAGGATTGCATGGCATTCAAATAATTCCGTTATTCGCATGGATACTTGCTAAAAAGTGGAATACAACAACACGTAATAAAGTTATTGCAGTATTTTTATTTGGATTAGTATTCGCAGCGTGTATCGCGTATGTATTTTATCAAGCAAAACAAGGAATTCCATTGATTAAACTATAAATAATCATGAAACTTTTCAATACAAAAAAAAGGTTACAATACATTGGTTTCAACGATATTTGGTTCGTTGTGATTGGTGTTTTTATTTTAGGTTTTGTTACTGATTATCTCTTTACCAATTCGTTTGCACGTTATCCTTTTTGGAAAGCTGTAGCATTCTGGAGCATCTCATTCTGTTTTTCTATCGTGAATTGGTGTGTTATGCGTATGTATTTTATTTTTTTGCGAAAGAAGCTACCAAATTTAGAACAAGTAGGTAAGCGGGCCTTAATTTTATTTTTAACAATTATTATCTCAGTGACTACGATTGATGCTTTGGGAGGAAGTATTGTTGCTCATATACTTGATGAAAACTATTATTTTACTGAACGCTTTCATGTCTTATTACCCATTATTATAATTAGTACAATGGTAGTGTCGATTTACGAAGCAATTTTCTTTTACACTCAACTTAAACAATCAATTCGTGAAGAAGAACAAGCAAAACAAATCGTAGTGCTAGCGCAATTAGATGCATTGCGAAACCAAGCGCAACCACATTTTTTCTTTAATAGTCTAAATACCTTGCGTGATATTATTGACCAAAACTCTAAAGAAGATGCCAAACAATTTGTAGACAAACTTTCGGATGTATACCGATATATTTTAGATGCTGGCGATGCGAATGTAATTACACTACGAGACGAACTTAAATTTGCTAAGGCATATATTCACGTTCAAAAAGAACGTTTTGGACCAAACTTAAAGCTTAACTGGGAATTGCCCGAAGCTGCTTTGGATCGAATGATTGTTCCAATGAGCTTACAATTATTACTCGAAAATGCGATAAAACACAACGTTATTTCACGCTCAAAACCTTTGACAGTTACAATCAGTATTGAAGATGATTATTTAGTAGTACATAACAAAATTCAACCAAAATCTACACAATTACCATCTACGAAATTGGGTTTAATAAACATTGAAAAACGACACGCGTTGATTTCAAAAAAACTACCAAAAATTCAAAACGATACAAAGGAATTTATTGCAAAAATGCCATTGCTAGATTCCTCTGATTTAAAAGCTTAATTATGAATGTACTCATTATAGAAGACGAATTTCGTGCAGCAAATCAGTTGCAAAATATGCTGCAAAAATGCGGTTTTCAATACAATTTAATAGACACTATTGATACCGTTGAAGATGCTGTACAATGGTTTCAAACCAACGAAATGCCCAATCTGGTTTTTATGGACATTCAATTGGCAGATGGGTTGAGCTTTGAAATATTTCAAAAAGTTGAGGTCGAAGTACCGATTATCTTTACAACGGCATTTGATCAATATGCAATTCAGGCATTCAAGGTAAATAGTGTTGATTATTTATTGAAACCTATTAAGGAAGAAGATTTACAAAAAGCACTGGAAAAATTCAACAAATCCAACCAATCACAGCACATAGAAACATCGGTTTTAAAACAATTATTAACAAGTATACAATCGCAAACCGAAATCAAAAACACCAAAAAACGCACTGGATTATTAGTAAAAGAAGGAACAGGTTTTGTGCAAATCAAAATTACCGATGTATTGTATGCATACTCGGAAGATAGTATCACATTTGGTGTCACTGAAAATAAGCGTTATGTCATTGATGAAACAATTGATCAACTATTCAGTACGCTTAATCATGATGAATTTTACAGAATCAATCGTGGACAAATTGTAGCCAAACATGCTATTCAAAAAATAAATCCGTATTTTAATCATCGTGTAAAACTAACAGTTTCTAGAGAACGCGATCAAGAATTCATCGTAAGCCGACAAAAAACAAGCGATTTTAAAGCGTGGATGAATCAGTAAATTATAATTTTCCATGGAAGATGAAAAAACTAAATATTCTTATGATAAGTATTGTAATTATTTCACTTTTTGGTTGTAATTCTGGAGTCATTGCAACTTTTCATGTTTCAATATAGATATGAATCAAGTAGAAGTACCATTGCGGTTAATTGTTAATAAGGATACTATTTTTGATCAAAATGCAAAATATACAGATATAAGACCTGATTTACAGTATACAAAATATGCAAAGCTCACAAAGGGAATGCATGAAATCATTTTTGAAGTTGCAAATACAGGATTAAAAAAAGAAGAAAATATAACGTTTGATAAAAATAAATGGATCTTTTTATCATATACAGTTGATCGTTATAAAAAACCTAATTTGATCCTTCATGTCATGGAAAACCAACCAAGACATCAATAGAAAATTGATAATATTCATCCTAACTAGGATTTACATCAAAATATAATTGGTATTTTCGTCTTCGTTATGCCAAAAAAACTCAAACTTATACTCATCAACATTGTCATTTTATTAATTGGCGTGCTAATTATTGAACTTTGCTTTGGTGGTTGGCTGAGTAACAGCAATCAACTGAGTAATTTGGGAATTATCAAAGATGTCAAATTCGAATTTGACGTAAGCTATTTATACCAAAGAGACAATCCAATAATTACGTATACCAGAGACAAATATGGTTTGCGTGGCGTTTCAACCTATAACGAACCTGAAAAAATAAACATTCTTACTGTTGGCGGAAGTACAACCGATCAACGATATATAGACGATTCCCAAACATGGCAAGAAGTATTAGAAAAAGAATTACAACAAAACGGAAAACAGCTTTATGTTTCCAACGCAGGCGTTGATGGGCAATCTACGTATGGACATCTAAAAAGTACTGAAATTTGGTTCCCAAAAGTTGAAAAACTAAAACCAGAAATCATCTTATTCTATGTGGGAATTAATGATTTTTTCACGATCAATGGCGATTCTAAATATGATAATATTCAAGAATTGGAAAGTCGCGGATTCAAAAGTCAAATCAAAGACAAATCGGTGCTGTATAATGCATATCGAAAATTAAAAGGCATGCAAAAAGCGACCAAATTTGAAGTAGGACATCGCATAATAAATTTCGCAAGAATACCTTATACCAAAGAAGAAGTTGTCAATGAAAAATTGCTTGAAATTTATGGGGAAGCCAATCTAAAAGGATTCAAAAGACGTATCCAAAAGCTTGTAGATTATACAAAGCGTATGAATGCCATACCAATTTTCATTACCCAACCAACATTGCATTACAAAATTAGAAATGGCGTTGTTTTTGGGACAGAAAACATACAATATCTGGAAGACAAATACGCGTACAATGGTGTTGGATACTTAAAATTGCTCAACAAACTCAACGATGCTATGAAAGAAGCGGCAGGATCAACATCTGTAATTGATTTAACTAATGACGAAGATTGGAATATTATAGATTTCTACGATTACTATCACATGACACCGACAGGTGCGAAAAAACTAGGTGAAAAAATCTATCAAAAACTTTCAACCTTTGATGTTTTAAAATAAAACGATACCATGTCTTTGCGAGGATTTTTTGTATTGAGCGTAGTTGAAATGAAAAAATATAAATACTTTTACCAAAACGAAAATGGTGAAGTGGATCCAACAAAAAAGTAACGTGGCAATCGGAATTTTATTCCTGATCACTTTTGTTGTGGTGCTTAACTATCCAGTTGCATTTTTTCCAGATTCTCAGGGTTATATTGATATGCACATTATCCGCACGCCAGGCTATCCATTATTTCTACAACTGATACAAACGATTTTTGGAGATTATTATGAAACAGCAACGGTAATTGTTCAAATATTATTTGGTTGTTTTAGTGTATACTATTTCATTGATAAATTACGATCAAATAAGATTCTAAATGAGTTTTTTAGTGTTTGCTTTGCCTTTACTTTACTATTGCCTTTCTTGGCAGGTTTAAAGATAGCCAACAACATTCTTACCGAATCTATTTCGTATTCACTATACTTACTTTTGGTAGCAAAGTTCATTTCGTTCTTTATCTCAAAACAAGTAAAAGAACTTTATTATTCGTTGCCAATTTTAGTATTTTTACTCATTACGAGATATCAATTCATATACTTAATTCCAGTTGCATTAGGCATAATTTGTTGGATAAGCTATCAGCAAAAATCATTCAAAAAACATGCAATTATTATCGTATTATTTATAACGCTTCCGCTGATAACTTCCTTAATGGATAGAACGTATCACAAAGTAGTTCACGGTCATTTTGTAAGTACGCCTTGGACAGGAATGAATATGATTACAGCGCCTTTTTTTATATCTGATGCTGAAGATGAAGTAATTTTTGAAGATTCAACAGAAAAAGAATTTTTTCAAAAAGCACACAAAGCGTTGATAGATAAAAACATGAATATCAATAATTTGGGAGAATCCGCAAAACTATCACCAACACAATTCTATATTGGAAATTTTGCCTATATCGCAATGGGACCAATTTTAAAAAGTGGACGAGAAGTGCTAGGAAATTCACTTAATAAAACGGAATTTTTTATCAAATTAGACAACATCACAAATAGAATGACAAAACCGTTGATTATAGACAATTTCTCCAAATGGAAACGTATCTATATTCAAAATGCTATTCATGGTTTTGGTGGCTTCAAAAATGTTATATTATATATTTTCATTGCGCTATGTAGTCTCTTTTTTCTGTGGAAAAAAGACCAAACCATATACAAAGTACTAGGATTAAGTTCGCTAGTTCTTATTGCAAATGTATTGATTGTGGCTATTGGAATGCATGCGGTCATTCGTTTTACTTTTTACAATGATTGGGTCATATTCTTGACTATTTTTGTATTATTGAATTCGCTTAACAAAAAACTGTATGAATCCTGAATTATCCATCGTAATGCCTTGTCTCAATGAAGCAGAGACTTTGGAAATCTGTATCAAAAAAGCACAAGGTTTTTTTGAGAAACATCAAGTAGATGGAGAAGTTGTCATTGCCGATAATGGAAGCACGGATGGATCGCAAGCTATTGCCGAACGATTGAACGCAAGAGTGATTCCAGTAGCTGAAAAAGGCTATGGAAATGCCTTGAAAGGTGGAATTAAAGCTGCCAATGGGAAATATGTCATTATGGGCGATGCAGATGATAGTTATGATTTTTCTAAGCTAGAATTATTTTTAGAAAAATTACGAGAAGGACATGATTTAGTCATGGGAAATCGTTTCAAAGGTGGTATCAAAAAAGGAGCCATGCCTTTTTTACATAAATACTTAGGAAATCCAGTATTGTCCTTTATTGGAAGACTCTTTTTCAATATCAAAATTGGTGATTTTCATTGTGGATTGCGTGGATTTTCTAAAGAAGCGTTTTACAAAATGAAACTAAATACTACGGGAATGGAATTTGCTTCTGAAATGATTGTAAAATCCAAACTCAACGGATTAACATTTGCTGAAGTTCCTACCATATTACATCCCGATGGACGTTCGCGTCCGCCACACTTAAACACTTGGCGTGATGGTTGGAGACACTTACGTTTCTTGCTTTTATACAGTCCGAGGTGGTTGTTTTTATATCCTGCATTTATTTTGATACTTGTCGGAACCATAGTATCAACTATGCTGATTGTAAAGCCTCTCAACTTCAACGGAATTGTCTTTGATGTACATACACTTTTATATACTGCTGGTGCTGTAATTGTTGGTTTTCAATTCTTGATGTTTTATGGTATGACAAAAATCTTTGCGGTTGAAAACGGATTGCTGCCCAAAAGCGATCGTTACAGCAAACTATTCAAAATCTTTACACTTGAAAAAGGATTAATTGTAGGCTTTTTGACTTTTGCCTTAGGAGTTTATCTCAGTATTTCAGGATTTTTAGCTTGGAAAGCTACAAGTTTTAGCGATTTAAAACCAACAGAAACGTTACGTGTGATTGTTCCTGCAGTATTTACCATTATGCTAGGATTGCAAATCATTCTTTTTAGTTTCTTTTTTAGTATTTTAGGGTTAAAACAAAGTAAAGATACACTCCACACTAATGAAACGAATTCATGAGTTTTTTTAAAAAATTATTTGGAAAGAAGAAGTCAAAAGAAGAAGCCACTTCTCAGCACAATTTGAATTTTAAAAACATTCCAGAAACACGTCAAAAATCATTAGCAATTTGTTCTGAAGCGGGATTTCAACCTGCAAGATCATTTCCAACAGGTTGGGATACAAAGCCGAGATCTTCTATTGAAATTGCAGGAAGATTACATGCTATAAAAGCAATGGTTTTGTGGATAATGGTTCCAAAGGAAAACTTGCCAGATTCTAAAATATTGAACTTTATTGATACTAATAAACTTGAACAATTCATGACAGATGAAGAGTTGGTTATTTTCAGAGTTTCCAGAGATGATGAACAATTACGCAATTCTATTGGTTGGAAATTTGAAAATGCTTGTCCTTTAGCTTGGTATTTTGGATACAAAGAACTCGAAATTGATGGAGCAATGATGTCAGGAGAACAAATGCAAGAAATTTTAATGAATTTCACTTGTTCAATGGATGATAATCTTGAAGTATGGACTTCACAACAAACAACACAATCAAAAGAAAATTTAATTCAACAAGAAGATTTATTTTATTGTTTGCATAATGCTGCACGAAGTGCTCAAATGGGAGCAGATACTGTACTAAACGGATTTGATCCTATGGCAAACGGAGGCGTAATTCATGAACGTAGGCATTCGTTAACTTGGATGCTCTCTGCTGGTACAGATTGGGATGACACGGATTTGAGTACGTAAAACATTAAAATTCCAATCGTACCATAAAATTAGGTGTTCTTCCCAGCGAAAGTTTGTCTATAGTACGCAATTGAAATTCGGCAGTTTGCGTGTTTAGAACGACACGATAATTTCGGTTCAAAATATTCTTCTGATTATACATATTCAATAAAGAAACCCCAAAAGTTGCTTTTAAATCGTTGTTTCTAAAAGGCTTGATTTCATATTTCGCAGAAAAATCCAAACGATGATATGGTTGCAAACGTTCTGCATTTCGTTCACCATATACTATCGTAATATTTTCTGCTGTGTCACCTTCCAAACCAGTAGCCAAAGTATATGGACGCGAAGTTCGGTAACGCCAACCAAGCGACAATTCCAAATCACCAAATTTTGCCGATTGCACGAATGATAAATAGTGTCTGATATCGAAATTTCCATCAAACGGATTGGTATTGTTTAAGTTTTCAAACTGAAATTTGTTTTGCGTCAGTGCGTAACTCACCAAACTCGTAAAATTGTAAAAACGTTTTTTGACTAATATATCCAAACCAGTTACAGTACTTTCACCAATAGAAAATCCAGTAGTTTCTATATCAAAACCGCGTGTCAGTGAAGTAAGATTGTTGATTTTCTTATAATAGATTTCTGCATCTACATTCCAAGAATCGTATTGAAAGTTTCCGCCTAAACTTATTTGCTCGCTTCGCAATACTGGAATTTCATCATCTGTAGCAACCCAAACTTGATTTTCTAATCCAAAGCTCTGTGTTTCAAACTCTGTGATCTGACTGATAAACTGATACTGTCGTTCAGCAGAAAAAACCGTGTTAAATTGATCGTTTAATTTTTTGGAAATATGAACACTTGGTTCAAAGAAAAACGTACCGAGTTCAGTCGCATAATTTCCGCGAATACCTGTAAAAATGTTCCAACCATTTTGTTTCCAACGATGTTCACCAAAAATGGCGTGAATCGTATTTTTTGCATTTTCAGAATTCACCAAAAAATCGGGATCAAAAATTACATCCGATTGTCGTCCAATAGTATAATCTAGCTCATTTAATATGAGTTCGTAACCACCAATAAATTGATGCTGCTTGTTCAACGTATATTCCGCTTGCGCGTGCAATCCAATTTCAGAAACACCATTTTTCTTGATCGTTTTGTAATCGAATAAGTTTGACAATAATTCTTCTCCCAAATATTCAAAATCATATTGTGAGGTTGTCAAATTGAATTCTGTTGAAAAACTTTTGTCCCAAGTATGATTCCAAGAAACGCCAATTCCAAGATTATCAATATACAATTCGTCATCTGTACGACGATTAATTTCATCAAACTGAGACACAAAATCGAGTTCGTTTTTTGAAACAATCGAGCTTACTTCAAGCGTACTATATTCGGAGAGTTCTGCAATAACTTTGGCTGTAAAATCAATAAAATAAAATGAATTATTTGTGAGTGAAAGCACATCGCTAAACGTTCCAGAATTGTCTGTGATTTTTGTGTTTTGAAAAATCTGTTCTGAAAATTCGTCAAAAGTTACCGTTTCAAACACATCCGAATACGAACGACGAAACGAAGCAATAACCGCTACTTTTTCTCCGATAGGTTGTTGTACAAAAGCATCTACATAAATCATATTTGCGCCCAATCCGACTCTGGTTTTCTTGGGAATTTTAGAATAGGATTCAATATCAACAACGCCCGAAATATGATTTCCATATCGTGAAGGCGCTGCATTTTTGTAGATGGTGACATTATCAATTAAATACGGATTGAAGGAAGAAATCATTCCAAAAAAGTGATCGTATTGATACATTTTAATGCCATCCCAAAGGATTAAATTTTGATCTGGAGTTCCACCGCGAATATTCAATCCTGTTGAGGTTTCGTCAGGACTTTGAATGCCTGGAATTAACTGCACACTTTGCATAACATCCGATTCTACAAAGCCAGGCAATACTTGAAACTCTTTTGGTTTTGCTTTAATAGCGCCATCAATAGTTTTAGAAAATCCTGTGGTTAAATACTCAGAAAGCACCACTTCATTTAAGTTGATGGTTCGTGATGCTATATTTCTGCTTTTCTTTCTTCGTTTTTTTAGCACATAAGAAGTGGGACTAATTTTCCGAAATGTGAGTGTTGTTTGGTTAGAAATAGCATCAAGTGTTCCCTGAAGTGTATCAGGAATTTCTTTGAGTGTAATTACTTTGCCTTTTACAATTTTAGAATTGTATGAAATACTGACTTGAAAGTGTTTTTCAATATCAATTAGGACTTTTTTTAAGGGTGTTTTGTCGTAAGAAGCGTTTTGCTCTTGTGCATGTACGACTTTAAAGCATACAAGTAAAATATACACTAAATATGCTTTTTTCATCTACTTTTTTAAGAGCGTCACAATGTTAGTATTCAGTTCATAATCAATATCCATGGCTTCAAATACTGTTTGTAGTGCTACATCCAAGCTATCATTTACAAAGCGACCTGTAAAGCGTTCTTCTGCAAAAACTTCTTTGTTTTTTATGGTGATTTTATATTGATCTTCTAGCGCATCAAGTACTTCTAACAGTGGCATTTCGGTAAAAGAACTCAAACCAGACATCCAAGTTTCCTCCGAAGTATTGAATGTCCAGTTGGTTACAGTAGCATTGTAGGTTCTCACCGCTTTTCCTTTGGTTAAAATGTGTGCTTCTTTCTTTGCATTTGTCACATTCACTTTTCCAGAAAAGCATTGTACTTCTAAAAAATTTGTATTGATGTCTACGTTAAATTCGGTTCCTAAAACTTCTACAGTTCCTTCGTCTGTGATGACTTTGAAAGGAGAACCTTTGGTCACTTTAAAATAGGCTTCACCATCTAAATGTAGTGTTCGATCATTACTCCAACTATCTTTATCGTAATCTAGCGTTGATTTCGCATTCAATTTAACTTCTGAACCATCAGGAAGATTGATAGCGAGTTGTTGCCCAAAATCTGTTCGATGTGAAATTGTTGAGTTTTTCAGGAAAAAGTACAGTCCAAACAAAATAATTACAGAAGCGGCTGCTGTATACACATAACGGAATTTTAGTTTTCTAACTTTCGGTTGTGCTGCAATTTTCTCTTTGATTTTTGCCAATACAGCCTCTTCATCATACGCAGGATCATTTAATTTTTCCGTTGCGTTGATGATTTTAGAATAGGTTTTATAAGCATCTGTTTGCTCAAAAATCTGCTTTTCTTCGGGAGACAATTCTCCACTAAGCCATTTTGCTAAATCAATTTCTTTATGTTCTTCACTATTCATGATCGCGCTCTTATACTATAGACAACTCAATAGTTGTTTGCCCTACCTTATTTTAAATATCTCCAATTTCTTTTCGTAACACTTTTAGTGCATTGTGCATACGTTTCTCTACGGCTTTCTTTGAAATGTTAAGAAATATTGCAATTTCACTATATGTTTTTTTGTCAATTCTGTTCAATAAAAATACTTCACGTTGTTTTTCAGACAAACTAGCGATGGCATTTTCTAATTTTTGTAAAAACTCTTTTTCTTCTAATAAAAACTCAGGACTCTGTACATCTACTTCTGATTTTTTAGTTTGCTCGTGTTGCAATACTATTTTTTGATGTTTTACGACATTTAAAAAAGCATTGTTGGCAACTCTTTTTAGAAAGAATAACGCATTCGAAAAAGGAATCTTGTTACAATTATTCCAGAGTTTAATATAGGCTTCTTGCACCAAATCTTCAGCCAAGTTTGCATCGCCACATTTATAATAAATATAGTTACGCAACGTTCTTGAATGCATTTTAAAAAGTGCATCAAAGTTTTTGCTTTCACAAACCGATTTTTTGGATTTCAAGATGTTGTTAGTTAGTTTGAATTTTTATACGATCCAAAATTATGTAAAAAAAATTAACCATTAATATGTTGAAAATCATATATTTAAAAATTTAATTTCTAATTTTATTTTTGCAAAGGTAGGGCGAAGATATATCCAGTTGTCTATAATTCGTAAACCCAAAAACAAACAAATCAAAACTAAATATCTATGAAAAAATTTCTAAAATTCTCATTGATTCTTGCATTGGCTGTTTTTACTTTTTCTTGTAGTAATGACAATACTGATGTAATCCCAGAAGACACACAAGCAAACAATGAAGTCAAAGCGACTATCAAGTCAAACATGACTAACTATGCTCGAAGTGCAGCAACTAGTAATCAGGCAGAAACTATGTTTCAAAGTAATAATGAAAATAGTGACATACTTGAAGAATGCTTCACAATAAATTATCCTTATTCTGTTATGAATAATAACGAAGTGGTAACGGTTAATAGTGATCAAGAAGCACAAGCGTATGCAGAATTAGGGTATATTTTAGTATTTCCTGTAGATGTAACTACAGGTGATGGTGAAGTAATAACTATCAATGATGAGTTAGGCTTTATTGAACTTTTAGAAGAGTGCTTTGGAGACATACCAGGAGATGGTGGTAACCCAGGCGGAGGAAATAACAGTGGTGGAGAACCAGGCGATCCTTTCGAAAATGACTGTTTTGAATTCAACTTTCCTTTAAGTGTTGAAACTATAGATGGAAATACAGTAGTTGTAAATGATGAGTATGAATTATTTACAATAGAAAATGCAATCGGATTTGTATATCCAATTTCAGTAACTACAGAAAATGGAGTGGTAACCATTAATGGTGATGAAGACTTTGACGCTTTATACAACGATTGCTATGATATTGATCCATGTGATGACTGTGTAGACAACTGCTTCGAAATTGTATTCCCATTAACGTTAATTGATGATGCAGGAAATGTTACTACAGTAAATGATGAAGATGAGTTCTTAACATACTTAGATGGACTAGGAAACGAAACATTCTTTACAATCACGTTCCCAATGACAATTGAGTATGAAGATGGAACACAAGCAACTATAAATAACGAAGATGAGTTAATAGCGGCATTTGACGCTTGTAATTAATAAGGTTTAGTTACAACATTATAAAACATACGTTTTAAGCCCAACGTAACGTTTTTTAATTACTCACGAAAAACCCTTGTTTCGAAAGAAGTAAGGGTTTTGTTGTTTCTTAAAATGAAATTCTTTTTAGAACTTTACATAAAATTCCTGCTATGAATTCAGAAGAGCTAAAAGAATATTGGTCACAACGCTATAAAGACGAACGTACAGGTTGGGATATTGGTTCGCCATCTACGCCTTTAAAAATGTATATTGATCAACTTGTGGATAAGAATCTAAAAATTTTAATTCCTGGAGCAGGAAATGCGTATGAAGCTGAATATTTAATTTCGAAAGGATTTACCAATGTATTTATTTTAGACATTTCTGAAATTCCTCTACAAGAATTTCAAGAACGAAACCCAAAATTTCCTTCAGAGCAGTTATTATGTGATGATTTTTTTACCCATGAAGGAACGTATGACTTAATTATAGAACAAACTTTCTTTTGTTCGTTCCCTCCATTGCCCGAAACTCGAAAACAATATGCACAACACATGACTTCATTGTTGAAGTCAAATGGAAAACTGGTAGGTTTGTGGTTTGATTTTCCACTCACAGGCGATATGGAAAAACGTCCATTTGGAGGAAGCAAAGAAGAATATTTACGCTATTTTGAACCGCATTTTAAAGTGAAAACATTAGAAAAAGCGTATAACTCCATTGCTCCAAGAGCAGGGAATGAACTTTTTGGGATTTTTGTGAAAAGTTAAATTTTGTTAAAAAAGGAAAGGACTTGTAATTAATTCGACAAATTCACCAATTAACAGAATACCTAACAAAACAAACTTAACACTAGTTTTCATGAAAACTACGCAAACACTATTGTTTATCACGCTGTTTTTTAGTTTGATAGCATGTGATTCCAAAGAAAAATCAACAGCACAACAAACAGCTGCTGTTTCAGAAACTACTCCAAAAGAAACTCCGAAAACTGCAGACAAAGCTTCACAGATTATTCAAGAAACCATCAAAGCACATGGCGGTGAATTGTACGATCAGGCCAATTACCAATTTGTATTTCGTGACAAGGAATACAGTTTTAAGAATGATGGAAAAAACTACACATATACTGTAAAAAGTACCAAAGATGGTACCACCACAGAAGACATTTTAGAAAACGGAGCATTTTCACGCCAAGTAAACAAAAAACCTATTGAACTTACTGAAAAGAAGAAAAATAGTGCAATAGGATCTGTAAATTCCGTGATTTATTTTGCCACTTTACCACATAAATTAAACGATGCAGCTGTCAACAAAAAGTTTGTAGAAGAAACAACGATTAAAGGTCAAAAATACGATGTATTAAAAGTGACATTTAATGAAGAAGGTGGCGGCGAAGATCATGATGACGAGTATCATTATTGGATCAATCAAAACACAAAAAAAATAGACTACTTAGCATACAATTATCAAGTAAATGGTGGCGGTGTTCGTTTTAGAAGCGCCTACAATACGCGCGTTGTTGATGGAATTACATTTCAAGATTACATTAACTACAAAGCGGAATTAGAAACACCATTAAAAGAGTTGCCAGCTTTATACGAAAAGGGAAGTCTAAAAGAACTATCAAGAATAGAAACAGAGAAAGTAATCAATTTAAAAAAGTAATCATGAAAAAAATCGTCATGTTGCTCGCATTTTTTGCAGCAGTAAGTGCCGTAAACGCACAAAAATTCTCAAAACCAGGAAAAAGTCCAACAGATATTGCACATTATCCAACAAATGCTCCAAAAAGAGCCTTTGCTAAAACAGCTGAACAAAAGAAATCTTTAGAGCCAAAAATCAGAGTGATTTATGGAAGACCTTATAAAAAAGGAAGAGAAGTTTTTGGAAGCTTATTAAAGTATGGAAAAGCTTGGAGAGTTGGTGCTGACGAATCTACTGAGATTTTATTTTTAACGGATGTTATGGTTGGAAATACAAAAGTAAAAGCAGGCCGTTATTCTGTGATTATCATTCCAACAAAAGACTCTTGGACATTAAAGATTAATTCAGAAAATGACGGTTGGGGAAATTACTCGTACGATGCGTCTAAAGATGTGGCAAGTATTACAGTACCGACACAAAAAAGCGATAAAGAGATAGAGCAATTATCTGTTGTTTTATATGAAAAAAGTAAAAATGTTGTACACTTAAAAATAGGTTGGGACACTACAGTTGCTGAGTTTCCAATCACATTAAAGTAATTACAGAAGAAGCAATTATTCAATTTTAGTTTAGATTTTTAATTGAATTTAGAAGCACTTATGAAGACTCGTAAGTGCTTTTTTGTTGAAAGATACTTAACATAATTATCGAGACGCTATTGAAACTTAGTTTTTCTTAATGTTCTCGATTGCGTTCCTTTAATTTGAAGATGCAACAATGTCATTTATGATACGTCATTGCGATATCCAACTTGATTGGAGAGTGGCAATCTTTTATTTCAAAGCACGAATACGTTCTACAATACACAGATTACCAAGTCGCAAGCTTCTCGTAAGGACATATCATAAAGTCATATTTTAGTAAAATCACTTGCTTTTGTCATAGAAATCGAACAGATAACTTTATTTTGTTATGTTCAACAAGGGTTTATTTAGCAGCTTTTGCATAGGTATTCAACGTCAATCCAATCACAATTAAAATAATACCAAGAAGACTCCAAAGCGTATACGATTCATTGAACCAACTGAGTCCAATGAGCATGGTAAAAATGACTTCGATATATTTTAATGGTGCAGCTTTATTGGTTTCAGCGAGTTGCAACGCTTTGGTCATATACAATTGTCCGACATATCCAAAAACTCCAAGGCTTAATAACAATGCCCATTCCCAGCCTACAGGTGTTTTCCAATACGGAATGCATAAGATTCCGCCGACTATTAAAGCAATTACCATAAAATAATTGACTACTACAATAGGATGATCGTCCGAACCAATTTTACGAATAATGATAAATACCAAACCGCTAAAAAACGAAGATGCTAGTATCAATAAAAGTCCTGTCGTATTAATTTGCGCATCAAATCCTTTCAAAATCACAACACCACTAAAGGCAATTAGAAAAAATAACCATTGTATCGGTTTGATTTTTTCTTTGAGAATAAACAATGCAAATACTGCTGCAAAAATAGGAGAGATATAGCGTAACGAAACTGCCGATCCTATAGGAAGATATTTAATAGACATAAAAAATAACGACATTGAAGTGACGCCTAGAATACCTCGAAGTACTAACAATGTTCTTTTATTTCCTAAAAATGAGAGCTTTAGTTTTACAAGTAAAGGAATGGTGAAAAATAAGGTTCCGATGGATCTGAAAAATACAATTTGATAGGCATCAAAATCACATAAATATTTTACAATAGCATTCAAAAAAGCAAAGCCAATGGCGCTAATGATCATGAATTGAATGGCTTTTTTGAGCATGAAGTTTGTGATTTTTTACAAAGCACAAAAATATTGGAAATATTTACCATTTGCACAAGTGTATAACGATCAAATTTAGTTGAACTACTTTTTATGTTACAACAAAAAACTATTGTCTTCGCAAATAAGCTTCGTGACTCATGCGTTTTATTCGTTTTGCAAAAGGAGAGTTTCCACCAATTCTTTCCTGATGAAGATATAATAATAGTTCGTTCATTACAGTATCATATTCACTATCAGGATTTCCCATCGCATAATTTAATCTTCCTTGTATAAATAGTTTTTGATTTGGTGCAATCGTAGGATCTGACTGCAAAGAACGATTTGCAGCATTTAGTTTTTTAATTAAATAATTACGTTGAATTGTCATATTTTGGCCAATCTGATGATCATTTACACCACGTAAATGAAGATTTGTAAATGTTAAGTGCTGATTCATTGCGTATTTTCTATCGGCGCGTGCATGTGTCAATTCATGTAGTAAATACCGTTGTCTTTCTTGTGGATCTCGAATACTTCTATCCAATCTAACATTATAACCTTCGGCTCTGACTTGATGATTTTTTCTACTAGTATCACCTTTAGGGTGAACTGAGCCAAAAGAAGCGGTAACAGGATCAGGATTGTCCATAGTTTCCGTCATTACTTTATGTAGTAGCTTATTTTTTTGAGGAACATTGCGACGTGTCTTTTTCAAATTTTCTAAAGGATTTCCCTTAAATTTTTTATATCCTAAATACCCTAAGCCGCCCAGCAGTCCAACTCCACCAGCAATTGCTAATCCTGCACTACCAATTCCAGCGCCAATTGCTAATGCTCCCAAACCCAAGCCAGCTGCAACAGCACTTGCTTTTCCATCTTTTGCGGCAAAAGGATTCCAACTTACTGCTTGAATGATACTGTTTTGAGAATTTAAACTATCATTTTTCTTCTCTGTAATTTTTTTCTGCTGTAAAGTTTTGCAGCCCATCATGGCAACTTGTTTTTGTTGAATCACTGATGAAGCGCGATTATCCTCTAAAGAAAACCCATGCTGTTGATTTTTATGAGCAACAGCAGTCCGATTTTTAGAGTTATTTTTTTTAATACAAATAGCTTTCATTGTAAAAATAAATCAAAAACAGTACTTAACAAATCAACGATATTTTTTTGAAGAGCTTCCTTGACCAAAAGTATAGCCTTGGTATTTACTCTTATTTTTTGCCCACCAATTATTAGCTGTTTTGTGGTTTTTAAACGATCCTATATATATTTTGCTACCAGCTTTCACAACCCAATAATGTTTATCCATTTTTTGAATGACATCCGAACTGGAAGCCAATTGCATGGTTTCCGTATTTGAAATTACTTTTCGTTGTACAGCTTTTGCGCCCATAACATCCGCTTCTTTTTCCAAACCAGCATTGTCATTTATTTTAGCGCCATTTACTGTTTTTGTAGCTTGCACACGTCCTTGTTTTTGTTGTACGACATGCCAAGCCTCATGTGGCAAATGTTTTTCTTGTCCAGCAGCAACATGAATATTAGTTCCTTGTGCATATGCATGTGCATTTAGTTGCGCAGGTTTGGAAGAGTTGTAATGCACTTTTACATCATCTAATGAATGTCCAGAAAGTTTTTCGATTCCCGATTTTAAATTATCTGGTAGACCAGTGCTATTTTTTTGCTGAATAATTGTTGTCGAACGATTGTCTTCAAGTGCTTTGCCATTGGTTTTGATATGTGCAACAGAAGTTTGTTGTGTTGTATTTTTTGTTTTTTTAGTATGCGATTGTTCCATGATTCTAGTATTGTAATTTATAGTAAGATGTCGTCTGTGGCAACAATTACAGGACCTTTTGCTCCTGAATAGTCTAAAGCAGAGCAATAATTATGATTGTGTATGTAGTGCTTTAAACGTTCTAAATACGGATCATAATATCCAATATGGACTTCTTTTCCTGTGATTAAAGCTCTGATGTAATCATTTAAAAAAGGATAAGGCGTAAATAGTTTATGATGTACATGATGTTCTAAATGATAGGCATCATCATAGTCGTTTATCATTTTTTTATACTCTGCAATTCCAGTTTCAACACAGCGATAGAAATAATAGAGTATTTCTTGAAAAGGAGTATTTTCACTAGCACCAATAATAAATAAACGCCTACTCGTAATCAGATACCCGACAAGATTTAAACTCTTGTATAGTACGCAGTTATTGAGTGCGTTGGCTATTATGATATTCCGATGTTCTTCTGGAATGTCAAGTCGCCAAGAATTCATCACTAATAATCGAGAATGTTCTCGTAACAATATTAACTCTTCAATATCTATCATAAAAAACGGCGGTTATGTTTGAGTAATTGTTTTGTTTTCCTTTTTTAATTCTCTTCGTATTCCTGTAAGCAATTCTTGTTTGTTTACAACAGTATCTCCACGTTGTACAGCAGCCAATGCACAATAGCGCAGGACATTGATAATAGCGCCACCAGCAAGCTCATAATCTTCAGAGATTTTGTACAAATCAATATCATCAGCCAGTGTACAGGTGCCTGTAAATACATTTTGCCAAAGTTTAAAGCGTTCTTCTGCAGAAGGCATTTTGAAATGTATGATCGATTGAAATCTTCTGGAAAAAGCTTTGTCCATATTAGCTTTTAAATTGGAAGCCAGAATAATGAATCCAGGGAAATCTTCAATACGCTGTAATAAATATGCTGTTTGCTGATTGGCATGTCGGTCATTGGACGAATTTGCTTTGGTACGTTTTCCAAATAGAGCATCAGCTTCGTCAAAGAATAGAATCCAATTTTGATGTGCAGCAGTATCGAAGATACGCGAAAGATTTTTTTCTGTTTCCCCAATGTATTTGGAAACAATCATTGACAAATCTACACGGTATACATCCAATCCTAAGTTTTTACCTAAAAGCGACACTGTCAGTGTTTTTCCTGTTCCTGGAGGACCATAAAATAAAGCTCTATAACCAGGTTTTAAATGTTTGGACAATCCCCAATCTTCCAACAAGGTGTTTTTATGAGAAAGCCAAGTAGTCAATTCTGCCACTTGATCCATAATTTCAGGATTTAATACAACATCATCCCACGCTAAATTGGTGGTTATTTTTTGAGCAGGAAATGAAACGCTGTGTTCTAATTTTGGTTTTTCTCCCGTAATAAAATAGTGTAACCATCGATGATTTAGACTTAACACACCATTGTATTTTGGCAAATAACCTTCTACAGGCTCCATTTGTACTACTTGTTCTTGTTGAAAAATGTGCTCGTTTTCAAAGATAGAAAATACTTCCAATCGCCATTCAGGATTAAGCGCAGTCGTCAAAAACAATAAAGTTTGCCCAGTAGGTAAAAAACCGCTGTGATTTTTGTCGATTACACCTCCAAATTCTGTAAAGCCTCTGTTGTAAATTTTATTCTGACCAAAGAAAATATCCAAAGCTTCAGGAAGAATGTGCGGTGTCATGGCTAAGGCCAAAACAACACGTTCCAAATTGTTCAAATCCCATTCTCTCACTGTATTTGCAAAGGGTGAATTTACTTCGGAAAGATCGGGCATTGTTATATCGGTCCAATGAATGTCTTCGGCTTCTTCATGTTGTAAATAACTACTAATTACTTGATTGATTACATTTTGTAACCAATGAATTTCTTCATGGAGTGAAACAATATATTCGTTAGTTTCCATAGGTTCTAAATAGTATTTCTACGTCATCAAGATTGGCATTTGCCCACGAAAAATATTGTAAAGCAGTATTCGGATTTAATTGATTTGCCTGTAGCATATCTAAGATACATGCTTGCGCTGTGTTCGTTGTTACAGGTGGAGAATATGGACCGCCTAAATTATAAAAATCATATTCATAAAAATTTTCTGCCCATACAGGAACTTGCATTCGCTCGCTGATCAATTCGCTAATAAAAACGTCTAATTTTTCTTGTTGTACAATTAGTTTCTTTGCTTTAAAAAAAGAAGGTTTCTTTTTGTCTTCTCGATGATAAAATTCGATATCTCTAGCTTGAATAGTTTTCGCACTTGAATCGCCAAAAATATCGACCAATCCAAAGTTTTCGGATTCTGTAGCAATCTCTAATTCAGCTTTGTCTGAACCCGCAATTGCTAAAGTCCAACTTTCTGTAGTAGCACTTTCTGTAACAATATAAAGTTCTCTGAACGAATAGAGTGTTTGGGTCATTTTGATAATAAGTTCTTGCTTAAAATCGCCCCAATTAGCAAATTTAACAGATTCGGGAGCACTACTTTTAAAGAAGAAACTTCCAAATCCGTCAAAAGCTAATACTTGTTTGCTAAACTCAAAATCTCCTTCAATGGGATTGTGTCCAGTGTCTCTGCCAGAATACGGCTTGGTAACACCTTCGCTAAAGTTCCAATTAGCAGGATTGAGTTTTGTTCCATTATCAAGAGATACGTCAGCAACATTGACTATATTTTTTCTGAAAATGTTTCCTAAAATGATGATTTCTCCATTTTTGATTTGAAAAAAGTCACCTGGATACATATTTTGATTCAAGGGTTTTGTGGGTATAAAACCATTAGTGTTATTATAAAAACTTCTATAAAACTTTTTAAATACGCTATCCATAATTGTTGTTTTTAGGTGATTAATTTTCTAAATATAATCTTTTTAAGATGCTAAAGCTGCAGCATTTGCAGCGGCCAATCCGGCTTGTAATGAACTTAATTTTATTTGTGCTTTGCTTAAGGATGCTTTGGCGTCGTTTAATTGATTTGTAGTATCATCAGAAGCAGCCAATACTTTTTCGTACATGTTACTCGTAATGTTATAAGCAGTGTATAAATAATACTTGAGCGATGTTTTGTCAGTTGTCATATCATTCTCAACACCATCAATTTCTTCTCCTGTAATGAATTCATACAGTTTTGTAGATTGTAACAATTCAAGTGACATTGTAGATTTTCCTTCAATAGTAGTGGCTTTCGAAGTAAATACAGATTCTAACGCTACCAATGTTAATGCAACGGCATTATTAGCATCTGAACTCGCTTGTGTTACCATAGTCACTAACTCGTCTGAAATCAATGGATTGCTTGCTTTTTTTCTAACGACTAAGTTTGATAATTTGTCAATAACTTCCGCAGAGTAAATAAGCTTGTTAATCACGGTATTAATTTCTGTAGCTACACTTTTAATTTTGGTTTCTGAATCGGCAGATTGTTTATAGGTATTCTCAGAACTTTCATATAAATCTTTCGCATTATTAATTACAGTGTCTACTGAATTTCTATTGTCTAATGCTTGTGCTTTATTTGCTTCCGCAGTTGCCAATTCGCTAGCTAATTTTGATGCTTTATCAGTAAGCGAATCTACAATAGCTTGGTATTGTTGTACTTCATTTTCTGCGTTTAAGACTTTCTGGGTTAGGAAGTCTATTTCTTGCTTCTTTTTTTCTGTAATTCCGTACCTGTGTGCTGCACTGGTATCTGGAATTAATATAGTTTCTCTACTCATAATGTATTAACTTTTAATGATTAGTTTAATGTTGTTTGTTTTGGATATGCTACGACTTCACTGGTAGTTGCATACGGATCATTGTATGTAAATGCCGCGGTATGCTGGTAATCAGAAAGTGCATTTGTAAACTTTGCATTTACAGTCTCGTCAGCATTATTAGAAATTGAGATGATTGCAGATATATAATCGTTTTTGTTGATCAAACGATTTCCAAAATTATCAGTGGTTTCAGAAGTTAAGGTCACTTTTTTACTGTAAAATTTATATCCTCTAGCTAATAAAATTAGATCGTTAATGAATTGCCCATAATTTGCAAGAAGGACTTCCAGACTTTTAGCGATTACTTCATTTATAACACTTTCAATTAATTTAATAACCTCTTGTAAAAATTGTTCAACATCTGTATCAGATCCTGATTTTTTACTCACATAACTTTTTAACCTTGTATCTAAAGCCTTGATCTTATCATCTCCCAGTTTTCTCAAGATACTTTCGTTGAGGTCTTTTAATAGATATTGAGTTAATGTCATATCTCCGGGTTCTGCAACCGTATAACTTCCTGCAGGAATTTCTTCAGCAACGGTTAAGTTAAAGAAGAATCCTGGTTGTAAGTGATCTTCATTTGCTAAGGCTTGCTCTTTTTCTTTTTCTAAAACTTGTAGTTCAAGATTCAGCAAATCTTTTCTTTGAGCATCTGTAATGCCTTTAGAATTTGTTTTCGTTGTTTTCTTAGCAGATGCTTTAATAGACTTTATATCCTTTGACGGAGTATCTTCAACTTTATCTAGTTTTTGCTGAGCATTTAAAGCATATAGTTTTGCTTGAATGTCACTAATTTTTTCATTGTAAAGTGCTTCTAGTTGTTCTCTGTCTTTAACTTCTTCGTCAATGTATTCTAATTCGTCTGTAGTTAACAAGCCACGAACTAAATCTTGGTCATTCGGCAACAATACACAACGATATTGAATGTTTTTTAAATCTTCAGTATCACCGTTTTTAAAGTAATCTGGGTTTTCAAAGATTCCAAATTGGATCACATTTTTAACATCAGGAGCTTGAATTCCTCCAGCATTCGCAGAGCTTAGCTGATTTTTTAACACAAACTTTTTTGATGGCGCAGATAAATAATCGTCAAAAGTATTGATAGATTTTTTATATGTATTTGTAAATACAGCCATGACAAATATTACATATTCGCTTCCTAATTCTAATTTGTTTCCTTCCGAATCGAGTAATACAGGTTTGTCTACTGTACTTTCTCCTGAAATATAGATTTTCTGATAAATTCCATCTTCAGTATCTTCATTTGGTGTAATAGCCACATATCTGCCAGAGTACCCTTCAGTAACAATTGCTTCTGCATCGTTAATGTTGAATGTACTACTCTTACTTTTTTCTACAAGCATGATGTAATAATTCTCAACAGGATATCCTACAGGTCTATCTTTTCCATCAGCTTGTTTTAGATTGAATGGACTTTTATAATTCTTGAACGAAACCGTATAGCTATCATGATTCCCAACAGTAATTGGTGTGGTAACAGCAAGATTTAAATTCAATTCACTATTATTTAAGTGATATGCTTCTTTTGTAGCGTTATACGAAACACTATAATCTTCAAGAATTCCTTCTGCTTTTTTCTCATTTGTATTTGCTGTAGCTAGTTCGGCACCTTGTGAAGATAATAACGCAGTAGTATCGTCATATTGCTTTGTTACTAAAGCTAGTAAATCTTTTATAGAAGTATCTGTCGCTGTGGCTTTATCGGCTAATGTTGTTGTAGTCACTTCCGAAATAGACGCCGAAGCTTCCATACTGTGCTGTGATGCTTTTTCTGCTTCATACGCAGTATCATTCATCAATACATAGGCTTTGTTACTTTGTGCGTAAATATCTGTATCAAAGTCCGCCGCATTTACAATACTAAAAATACTTCCAGTATCACTCGCTAATTTCAAAATAGCATTTGCTGCAATTTGTAGATTTGCTGCTGCCACTGCAGTATTGCTGACAGATTTATCCGTATAGTCTTTAGCATTATTAGCCGATTGTAAAACATTGGTAGATAAATCGCTGTCAATAATAGCTTGTTCGTATACTTTTTTCTGATACGCGTATTTTGCAGTAGTTACTTCTAATTCTTCTGCGGTTGTAATTCGCGCACATTGTGCGTAGTAGAGCGAAAACATGGATGCTTCCAAATTTGCTTCTACATTTTGTAATTCTAATTCTTGTGCGTCCAATGATGTAACGACACTTGAATGTAGATTGTCATTGTAAGAACTCATAAATGTTATTTTTTAGTTTGTTAATTAATGTTGTAAACCTTGGTAGGTTGTGGTTGTGTTATCTCTTTTTTCAGAGCTAGCTGCTGTCTATTTTGGGTATATTTTTTCGGTATATTTTCATGGTGTTTACGTTTTTAAAATGGCCAAGTGACATGTAATGGTTTTTCCATCCATGGTAATTTTATGATTGAAAATGAAAAGGGTGATTTTAGCATCAAAACATCATACGGTCTTTTTTCAACAGTCAATTCCCAACGATCTTCGGTTTCTCTCAAAATACCTTCTCTTACCAACCAATTTCCGCGAAACCCATTGGTAGAAGTTTGTCCAATAGCAGGCCAATAATTGATAGCTGCTTGAATCATTCCATTGATTAAATCTTTTTGGTCTTGCGACATTTCAATACTATCTTTTATGGGCGTATTTGGTGAGAGTCCTACCAATATTTTATTTAATGTCAATAATGATTCTTCCGTTTCTGTTAGTCCGGTAACAATAAATTGCAGATAATGCACTGCATTAATTTGCGCTTCTTCAGAAACAAATGCATTATTTTTTACCGTGCCTAAACGCTCTAGTAGCATTAAAAAATATGAGTTAAGCATCACCAATCCTGCATTCATAATAGAAACACCTTCTTCAGGAAACGAGGTATTTGTTGTTTGATCCATATATGGAATTTTTATAGTTGTGTTTTCAATTTCTTGAGTTGAGTTTTTTGATGAGGCTTCATGAGAAACCAAACTATTATAAGTCACTAATAAGGCTGTCGGCAACATCGTTTTCATTGCATTAATAGCAGCATAAAAATCTTGTTTTTGAACTGCTTTTTTTCCGCAAGTTTCCCATAACAATTCATTCCAAATATTTGTGCTTGCAATCAAAGACCAGTTGGAAGTTTGCCAAGCAATCACCACTTTTTTGATGATAATTTGTTGTAAACTTTTGGTCGAAATTCCTCGCATACTGACAAAAGCAATCGTTTCATACAGTTTTCGAATATTCAATAATTCTTTTTGTTGCGCACTGTATAATTTTAGCAATGCTGCAATAAAAGTTTCAAAGTGAATTGTGTGCATAAATTTGATCAACTGTACTTCTGAGATGTGCTGACTGCGAATTGTTTTTAAAATGATCAAAGGTTGCTGTGCGATCAATCCGTTGACAACACGTTCATAAGTGTACGATTGTGTGTGTAAAAACCAAGCAGGAATTTCATAATGCGTTAGCAAATGCTTGCTTAATTCCTCCATTTTTTTGGTTGTTGTATAGCTTTTAACCATTTCTGAAAGTGCAACATCTTGTTTTTGTTCTGAAATCAATTCAAAAACACGATGTCTTTCTACCAATACTGTTTTAAGGATAATAGGAATATGTATGTTGTTGTTTTGAATGTGTTTTACAATGGTAATTTGATCCAAAGTTGTAATTTCAGAAAGTGCATCAAATGTGGTTTTTGTAAGAAATTCGATACTTATTTTTGTAGCAGTTTTTCCTTTGATAATTGCAATGAATTGTTCCCAAAAAATAATTTGTAAGGTGTTGATTATTTTCGAGTTTCCAAGTTGTTTTGCAATGCTAAATAAGGTGTGTATTGCTTTAAAAGTTTCCGATTGTGCGCTAGAAGTATCATTTGCATGGAACACAATAAATGCTTCAAATTTGATCGCTTCATTGAAAAACTGCAACTGTTTTTTCACAATTGTTGTTTCCTGAATAATACTGCGAACTTTTGCTGGCGATGTCTCTAATGCAACCATGATTATTTCAGAGAAAGTATAGGTTTTTTTCGCAATTTCAACAGTAATATTGGTCGTTGTTATATGTGTACGAACGGCTTCAAACAATGCTACCACCGAAATGCGATACGGTAATTGTAAAGTTTGAATTTCAGCAGTAATCGGTTTTGTTTTTGATACAGGTTTCACCGCTTTTTTTGCAGTTGCTTTTATCGTTGGAAATGTCTGTAGGACCATTTCTTCGTAAAGTGTTTCAAAACGGCGTTCGTTTCCACGATGTGTTTGATATTCTACCAATTTTTGCCAAAATAATTCGTGTAATATCGATTTGATTTGTGTGGTATTAAAGCTGGTTTTTGTACGCGTAATTTGTGTGTAAAAGTTAGTAATCAAACGTGTGCGAATTTGTACGCCGTTTGCAACGAGATGGGAAATTAGCGTTGCTTCGTTGGCTTTGAATTCACGTGAAGTTATTTTTTTGGCACGTACCAATTTCAAAATATTTTTGGCAACTTTTGCTTGTTGATTTGATGTTTGTACTAAACTTAAAAGTTCTTCCAACGGTGTTTGAGAAATATACTTTGTGTACTGCTTTTCAATTGTAACAAACTCACGAGCCGACCATGAAAGAGTTCTGATTTTTCGTGTTTTCAAGATCAACTTAATCACTTCCTGAATGTCTGTTTTCGCAATTTGGATAGTCGTTTCTTGTCGTGATAAGTATTGTAAAAGCTTTGCAAAGAATACGGATGCATTTGATGTTGGATGCTTCCAAAGAACTTCAAAACCTGAAACGATCAATATACTTTTGATAGCACGTAATGCACTTGCTTTTTTGGCTTTTTGGGCAATTAATGTTTCTATGATTTGCTGCACTTTTGTCAACACCGTATATATTTCTGGTTGAACAGTTTTTAAGAAACGAGCTGTTCCGTATGCAGAGACTAATGCTGAAATATGAATGCTTACTTTTAGCGTTTTTTCTAATTGCTGAACATTATTCCAAAACTTTACTGGTGAAGCCGCAATCCATTTTTGCACTGTTTTTTCTAGTTGTTGTATGCTATGTGTTGTGCTTCCTTGTTGTTCAATTTCTGCAATATAATGTGCAATAATTTGTTGCAATGCCGTTTCTGAAGTATATATTTTAGTGCGTGTAATTTCTTTTTGATACAGCGTATTTAGTTCTTTAAATAGTGGAATAAAACTCGTTTTCTTTTGTGTATTGAAGCTGTTTGATGTCACAAAATGATCTAAAATAATAAGCTTGCTTTGTCGCTGCTGTATGGCAAGTTTTTCTATGATAAAATCTAAGAATGTATTTTTTGTAACAGATGTGCTTTGATGTGCAATACAAAAGGTAATTCCGAATGTATACAAGTCCAAAATATCCACATTTACTTGATTTGTTTGTGGAAGTTTTGCTAAAAATGAAATTTGAGTCAATACATTTTTAGATAGAGAAGGTGACAATACAATGAATAAACGTTCTACAGCAGCAGGAATCAAATCTTTCAAAATTGCTTTCCAAGTAGATGGCTTTTGATCTACATTAAGCATAATTTTTTGAAAACGAGCTGCATCTACTTTTGATAAATTGATCACCAATTCATTAAATTCATTTTTCTGTATATTATTACTTCTAGCGGAAGCTGTATTAAAATAGGTTTCAGCTTTGAGCCAGAAATTTTCTTTTAGTTTCTCGGTTTTTACTTTTGAAAAAGAAGTGTTGTATAATTCTTTAGATAATAATTTTAAAATTGCGATCAAACCACTATCTACCTGAGAATATTCGTTAGCACGTTCTATCGCTTCTTCAATCAATTCAATCATAGAATCATAAGAAATATTGAAATGACTTGCCATTTGTTCCACAGTACTTTTTACAAAAGCAACTCGGTTAAAAATGGTTCCGCGTTCTGTGAATAGGTAGTTTAAAATCCACAACCAAATATTTTTCTTAAGATCATTTGTGCTAGTTTGAACAATCGTCTCTTTTTCCTGAACCTTGATGAATTCATCCGAAAAATTAATAATCTGCTGATGATTGTTTGGTTCCAATCCTGCAATTATTTTTTTTACGGTGATATCTGGAAATTGCCAAGCAATACGCTTGCGAACATTTTGCGAAATACCAATTTCTTGAATCATTTTTATAATGCCTAAGCGATTGTTAATCAATTGCGAACGCATAATTTGAACTGCCGTTCCATAAGCTTCTTGATAATTCCACGGTAACATTCCTTGTACCAAGAAATCGCGTAATACAATGATTTGCGCAATGTCTTCATGAACAATTTCTAAGGTTTTGTCTCCATTTTTAGGATACATGATCAAGTCGTACAAAGCATTTCGCAACGCTTCTTCCAAACGTAATGGAAGTTCACTGAGCATGTTTTCATACGTAATTGAGCCCAAGTCCACTGCCAGTTTTCGAATTTTTAAGGTTTGACCTTGTGGACAAATGCTATCAAACACACGATTGATGATGCGTTTCATTTTATACGCACTCCACGCGCTAATATCCATTTGTAATTGATGCGCAAGATTTTTGGAATCGAATGCAGTATCCCATTGACAACGTGTGATGATATGTGCTCCTTGACTATGCATTTGTTGGCAGTGTGTTTTTAGAAATTTGTAGCAGTGTTGCAATTAATTTTGCAGCGTTTGTGATGATGTTTTCTTCGTCTATAGTTCCTGTTTTTGCGTTGTAAATATTTGCATTATACCAATTCACATATTGTGGAATTAAGGTTTTTAAATCGTCATGGGTTGCATACATCGGATTTGTGGTCACTTGAATAGGCAATTGACTTTCCATAAAGAAGGAAAGGCGATGTTGCCAATCAGAAGCGATGAGTTCTGGAATGTAAATTGGGAAAATCCAAAGCAATGTGTTTTCTAAAAATGCATCTGTGATATACATAGTATTTTCACCATTCCAATCAACATTAGCTGTCCATGAATATCCTGTATTTTCAATAGCTGTAAAGTCTGCATTTTTAATATCTGTACTTTCTATTTTTGTGAGTGTATATGTTGAATTTATACTCGTTAAATAGCTTTGAATATCTTGAGATTGCATGGTGTTCAATTTTATAGAAAGCGTGACAAAATCATGATAATTTAACATCGTATCTAAGCGATAAAACGTATTTGATATTGTATGTTCTTTAATGTGTACTTGAAAACTTCCCGATTGTAATAGCAAGTTTGTTTCAATGGCAATCATACCTTTACGTTCAGTAATTAACCATAATGCCATGTCGCTTTGTTGATATAGCTTTGAAAGTTTGTCTTGCCTGGTAGTTTCGGGATCCAAATCTAAAACACCTTGTATGAAATTGACATAAAATGGTTTTAGTGTCAACAACATACCTAATTTTAGCGAGAGCATTATATAGTCTAAAGTATCTTGCTGAGAGATTGCTTCTTCATTATTAATGCGTGCTATATCAAAAACACCATTCTTTTTGTAGGTTTGTGTTAAGATTTTGTGCAATTCTTTTTTAGCACGATATGTTGCTTTTGCAGTTTCAATTTTTTGCTGCGATTCGCCAAAAAGATCTGCTAATTTTAGTTGCAAGTCTGCTAAAGTTTCGGCAGAATTCGTTTTGCTTAATTGATCAATTAATTCAGGTGTAATTTCTAAAATGAAAGCATTCAATTTAGTAGCTCCGATATTGTGATATGCTTTCGCACGATTGTACGATAAAGGTGTTAAGTTCTGTAAATACAGACTTTTAATAATGACACGATCTTTTAAAACATCACCTGAATATACAGTTCCATATATGAGTGTATTTATGACCAAAGGCGATTCGCCATGTCTTGCTAACAAATGATCGAGTAAATTGTCTCTACGTTGTAAATTTACACCATCATCTTCATTAATCATCAACAAGCCATACATGTATGAATTATATGGATCGTCTTGATACGACAACCAATTATTATGTGCTAATGTAGCATCAGATTCTGATACAGGACCAAATTTAAAAATGCTATTATTTCGTAAAAGTGGCTCTACATTAGGAACACTTTCATACAGCGATTGATAGAAATAGGTCGGCGAAAATACTTTGAACGGAACAGGATACTTTGGGTTTGCTTTTTCTTCCGCATTCTTGATATTGTTAAAATGTTCCAGATCCGCAGGACTTCCTGTGATTGCGTTTTTGAAGGAAAATAGTTTGTCAATATTTGCCAATTGTGCAAATTGATTGCTCAACATTTGATCAAATAAACTCAAATATCCTTTTAGCTGGCGCGATTGTGCTACTTGATAAGTTGGTGTATTGTCATTGGTAGCATTTAAACCTACGGCATACGATTCTGGAAATGTATTTTGAATAGAGTAATAACTCGTAATATCTCTATATTTTCCCGATGGAAGTTTTGGCGCTATTTGTACAGCTGCGACTTCATTGATTTCTGAACTTTTTTGCTGCATGTTTGCCAATTCATCCAATAGAGAAGTATTTAACGATGCATTTAGGTCTTTTCCTTGTGAGCTTATTTGAAAACTAGTATTGCTGGCATTATTTAAAAAAGACTGGGAAAAATTGAACGTCAAGATTTCATTTGTAGCGCAAGTTGCTGTTGTAGAAGTTGTGTCGTTATATGTAAACGAAACTCCAGAAATGGATTGTACACCTTCAATTCCTTGAATTAGTTTGGTGATTTCAAATGCTTGAATTGTATCTTTTTTGGGTTGAATACTTTCCATGGAAATCCAGCCATTATTTAAGCTTGGACCATTGAAAATTTCATTTGTTTTTTTGCCTTCTTCCTTTAGTTTATCATAACCTGTTTGTACAACATCTGGGAAAATATAATCTGTGATTGATTGCATGATTTTAGGTAAAACGGTATGCAAATCGTATCCAGATTCTAACGCAAGTTTGCCACTAATTATGTATTCTTTTTTGACAAGTATTTGTGGTTTTAAAAACAACTCGCTTACGTTTCTACAACTATTCAATACAAAAAAAGCTTCTGTTTCAGGAGAATTAATTACGGTTGGATCGTCGTAATTAGGATTCAACAATAAATACACTTCGTAAATACCGCTTACAAAAGGAAATTTTAGCGAAATAGGTGTAATGATTACATTTTTTACACTAGGAACTTGATCAATCACATATTTTATATAGTCATCAATAGTAATTGGTGACGTAGTTAAAATGTTTTGTGGTAAATAGAATTGATTATCCACAGTTAAATCACCACTTTCTTGTGTCAAAATATCTTTCATTGAAAAATTGGCACAATATCCCAATTCGGTAAACGCATAGCAGAGTTGTTCCAAAATGGTCACACCAGGATCGCTCGGATTTAAGTTGGTCCATTCGGTACTACTGTGTTTTTGGATATATGCAAAGCCTGCTGCTTTCAGTGCTTTAAAATCAAGCTCCAAAGGAAGTTGCGCATCTATTATGTAGTTTTCCTGTGTCATAAATGGTACTTGATTAAACTGTTTTTTGTGGTGTTATTTAAAGATGGAACTAGAATGGCACCATCTATTTGTGAAACTTCTTGTGTACTTGCTTGATACGTAATATTTCCAGTGCTAAAATCTTTTGTGCCTATTTGAAATGACAAACTGTTGATTTCTAAAATGCTATCGTACGTATTGATGAATGCTGCAAGTTGTGCTGTATTTAATCCGCTATCAATAGTCAATTGAGATTGCGCACTGGTAATCCAAGGAGACAGAAAAATATTGATTCCGTCATTGACTTCCTTTTCTACAGTAGTAACATCTTCGTCTTGTTGTACTTGAATATCGCCTGTGATTTTTACATAATTCAATTCAAAATTCTCTACTGCTATATTTATAAAAGGAGAAACGCGTTCAGTAATATATTTTTGAATATCTAGTTCGTAGCATTCGCTTAAAAGTGGCACAAAAGCATTTGAATCACTAGCGTCTACGACTCTTTTTACGACATAAGTACATACTTGATTTGATGATTTTTTATAGATTGATTTGGAATAGTATACTTCCTGAAATTCCAATCGGATGGTATTAAAATAATCGTCCATTGTCACCAATCGATTTTTCGTTTTTAAACGCGTACTCACGCGCGAATTCATGTGCGCATTTGTTTCTGCAGGTTTTCCGCCAAATGAAGGAAACGGTTGTATTGTAGCTCCAATTTGTGGAATGGCAGTTTGTGGTGTTGTAATTACATTCGCGGCAATTTGTGGTATTGTGGTTGAATAATCATTCTTAGCAATAATGCGTTGTAATGTAAATCCGTTAGTGTCTAAAAATGAAGTTTCTGGGAAACTGTCAGGATTGTTGGTCGTTCCAATAGCAATCCAACAGTTGTTTCCTGCTATTGTTATATGTTCTGTTGCAATATCGTTTGGTATGTTAATTGTTATAATTCCTGAACAGGTAAAATTATTTGTACTATCTTCAATAGAAGTCAGTGTTTTCCATCCATCTGTACTCAAGTAAGCATAACTCACATCTTTTGTAGTAAGTACCTTTTCTGTATATGCACGTACCAGTTCAAAATAAAAACTCACTTTAGCAGGCACAATCATATCTTGTAATTCTAAATATAGTTGTCCTTTAGAAGCAAATGTTGGCACTAACGGGATTGCTGTCAATGGAATGATATTTCCGTTTTCATCTCTTGCCGGTGAGCTTCCAAAAGTGGTATTTTTAGTGCAGATTTTTTCTTCTAAGCTTGTGTCATACACTTTGTAATTTTCAAAAGGCGTATTGTAAAAGCATTGAAGCGGATAGCTTTGTGCATTGTTAGAAAAATCATAACTCACAGAAGCTGTATAATTTCCTTCAAAAGCACAGACCATTGGAATAAATGGAATATTTGCAGGAGAGACTAAATCTTGTCCATCACTTGGGTTTTTTATTTTTTCAGCGATGATTTCAGCATTAAATAAGGCAATAGCTTGTACCACTTTTGCATATAATTCAGTTCCAAAACCATAGATTGGTTCAGTGAGTTTCATTTTTAAAAAACCAGCTGTTGTTTTATTTGTAAGTTGCAAAGGTTGTTGTTGCAATGTAGGATCAACGGTTGCTGGATCAAGATTCATTCCTGAAAAATCAAACGTTCGTGATGAAGGAATCGTAGTTGTATTTGTTGTAGACAAAAAGAACAAATTTTCTTCTGTACTAGAAGAAACCGTTTCCCCGTTAACTATCGTGTTAAAATCTTCCCAAACACCATTTTTTAAATGTTGAAAATCTACCAAAAAGGAAGTGTTTGAAAATTGGAATGTATTGGTAGTGTCAGTCGTTAATCCTGTTTTTTTATCTGAACCTAAAAATCCTGTAATTTTTTTGAGTAGTGATTTTTTCTCTTGAATGTTAGTTGAAAGTGCTTTATTTTCAGCTTCTACTATTTTATCAGCAACAACTTTTTTAGTAGTGTCTATTTCGTTTTTGATATTTGTTTTAGCAGTGTCTACCGTATCTTTGTCTATTTTTTTGGCAGTTTGCATGTCCGTTATCAAGGTATTTTGAATATCAGTAATTGAAGTAAGCATCTCGTTATTGAGATCTTTGATATCGGAAATAAGTGTACCTGCTTCATCAGATTTTTTGTCTAATTTTTTAGCTTGTTTATTTACCATGTCCTTGAGATCTGTTTGATTTTTTTGAATCAATGTTACGGCATCATCTACTTTGCTTTTGCGCAAAACACGTTTGAATAATTTTTCTTTCGATTTGGTGACGTCTCTGTAAAAAGCATCTTGAGAATTGGTAATACTTTTTATCAATGAAGCAAGTTCATTGGTATAAATTGTACTTCCAGAATATGCTCCATTTAGGTAGTTATTGTAAGCTTCATAATAGGGGGCAAAATCAAAATCAGGATCAAACGGATTCCATGTCAACGAAAACTCTATATCTTGCACAGGTTTGCTAAATACTTCTGCATTTCCAATCATAAAACTCTGGCTTACTTTTGGCGCTGCACCCAATAATTGAAATGGCTTTTTAGGATTGAGTTGTCCAAAATCATTATACAGTTGAAAATTTTGCAAACCATTAACCTCAACATCAATAGACAAGGTTTTTATTTGTGGTGGATTTGCCAGTTCTTCAAATTCAGAAAAGAGCATTTTAAACAAAGGCCATTCACTGGTATATCCATCAGGATTTTTTGCAAATGTTATAATTGCAGGATCAGTTTGAAGCAATGTAATGGTCATTTTTAAATTGCGATCAATCGTCATTGGCAATGTATAGCTTGGTGTTGTAAAATCGAGTGTTACTTGATTTCTTGGGATTTCGAACCAAGCTTTTTTAGTGCTTAAATAGAATTTTGTTTGCTCTTGAAGAATAGATGAGAATGTGGAACTCGAAAATGTAAAGTTTAAGATAATTACTCGCGATTCTGCTTCTGTCAAATACAACATTGGCGAACCAAAAGCCATTGCCATCGTTTTGGAATCTTCGGTTTGTGGTAATTGTGTGCCAAATGTTTTCCACGTTTTTATAGTGCCATCTTCATCTTTACTCACTTCATTTACAGGCGGTAATTTTTGCAAATACAATTCAGAATTATACTTATTTACAACGGTCTGAGCTACTGTGTATGCATTTGCAATTTTAGCAGGATTTAAGGAAACTTTGTTAGTAGTTTCAAATAGAATTGGTTGTTTGTCAGCATCTACACCAGCTGTAAATATGGTGTTTTTTGCTAATTGAAATGTGGTTGTTTTTTTAGCCAAAATACTACTTGCAAATACAGTGTCTGGTGTGACACTATTTGGAAATTGTTTTAAAATATCACCGTAATAAAAATTCAAATGTTTTTTTGATAGCGAATTGAATTGTTTCTGATAAATTTTTAACAAACTCGTAAATGTTCTTAGTAGAATCGTATCTGGAAAATTCCCAGGAGTTTCTTGTAGTGTTGTTAATTCAGTATCAGCATACGAGATACATTTACTATAAAAAGAAAATACTTTTTTACCTGTACTGTATAAAGCATTATACAAGTCATCTTGTGTAAGATTTTCGATGTAAAAACACGTTGCTTCTGGTGCATCTTTGCATGGAGACATTGGCAGTCCTAAAACAGTCCAATAAGGTTCTTGTCCTTTGTTTATTTTCCATACTTTTTTGTCAAAATCTTCAAAAGCATATTGATTTACGTTTTGAATACCAGGAATATTTGGCGTAGTATGTGGCGATTTTTGGTAATTGTAGAGTTGCTTTCGTAAGTCTAATAATGACCATAATATTAAACCATACGTATCTTTAACACTATTAATGATATAAGTTTTTAAGTTATATTCGAGTGTAGATTCTTGCATATAATGTGTCCATCGTTCTATGACTTGAAAGATGTAACTCAGTTGATCAAAAAGCTGATTAAAGGCATTGGAAATAAATTCAGTTTTTGAAGTGTCTGAAATTACTTTTTTCAATTGCAAACAAGTATTGATAAACAGCGAATACGCTTTTTGAAAAGGTGTTTTGGAAATAGAAGCCACTAAGAAAACAGGATCTTTTAGTAAAAATGGCGACCAATTTCCATTGATAGTATTTGTTCGATCATAAAAATTAAACAACGAGGCAAATTCAGCTAGCAAACGTAAGTTGTCAGTTTCCGTTCTGCTATCCACCAAACCAGCACTTGGCACTAGCGATTTTTCTAGTGAAAGCATTGCTATATATTGATCGAATTGACTCATGTATTATCGTTGTAAATTGGTTCCTTCTTTTATGTAGAAAGGATACACATAATTGTGTCTAGTATTGGTTTGATTGAAGATATAATCGATAGTTACTTCTACCAAACCGTCTTGTAAATCTGCAAAAGCTACCTGTACAGCGAGTACTTTTATTCTAGGTTCGTTATTTAAAAGTGCTGTTTTGACAGCTTCTCTAATTTCACCTTGTAATGTGGGACGCATATCTCTAAAGAAAAACGTCTGCAAACCTGAGCCGAATTGTGGCGAAAATGGGCGTTCACCAAAGGTGGTTTTCATGATCAAATTGATCATTTCATTGATATTCGTTTCATACTTTGTGAGTTGTAATTGATGATTTTCTGCAGAAAATGTCACAGGAAATGACCAACCTGAACCTAGGAACTCTTTTTGTATGTTTTCTGTTCTATCCACCGATCATCACTGTAAAATCTCCCAAAACAATTGATCCGCCATGTGCGGTTGAATCTCCTATGCGTGCGGCGGGCATTCCGCCAATCATTACGGTTGCAGAACCTTGTATAATAGTATCTGGTGGTCCTACACAAACGAGCATATCACCAACGACTGCGGCAGGTAAACTACCAATGAGTACTGTTGGTATTCCTGGTCCTGTAATTGGTCCGCCAACATGTGGTATTGGCGCAGGCACTGCAGGTGTTTGCATTGGACATTCGTGAAAATCGGTTAATCTTGCTGCTGGTGGCATAGTCTGTATTTTTGGTTGTTTGTTATTAGTTGTTAGTTAGGTTTTCTAAGTACTTCTCGATACAAAATTTCACTTGAAGTGACGTTTTGTTTCCTAATGGTTCTTAGGTTAATATCCAAGACCTAATACCTAGTTAATCATCACCATTGCTCCTTTAATGGTTGTTTGCGTTCCACCTTGTAAAGAAGCAGTCATACTTCCTTCGGCAGAATATTCCATATCCGCAGTTTCTTTGATATTCATTCCTTTGATTTGAACATCACCGCCAGAAGATTCAATAGTAACACCTGTATCTCCCTTTAATGCTAAGCTTTGAGCAGCTTGTATTGTGATATCGTTATCACTTTTGATGGTAATACCACTTTCAGACATTTCAATACTGTTGTTGTTTTGATCTTGGATGGTGATTTTTTTGTCTTCATCACTGAAAACCGCAGTATTGTTGCTCGGTGTTTGAAAGGTGAGTACTTTATTTTCATCATCAAACTGAATAAAAATTCCAGATTTAGAAACAATTGCTTTTTTGGTGTTTTCTTCATCAGGATCTAAGCCATCATACGGTTGATTGTTAGATGAACTGTACATGCTTCCTAAGATGATAGGATAGCGAGGATCTTCATTTAAAAAACCAACAACAACTTCATCGCCAACTTCTGGCATAAAGAATGCTCCTGCACCAGAAGTGGAGTAGAAGTTTGTTAAGCGAGCCCATAAACCTTCTCCATTTGGATCAAATAAAGGAATATCAACTAATACGCGATATTGGCTGTCTGGATCTTCATACATTTGCTTTACAGTTGCATTGAACAATCCTTGTGCACCAGGTAATAATCCAGAAGCTGGAGGCGCCATGACATCAGGTTCTTCTGTAAACCAAATAGGAGATAAGCCTACTGAAACCTCTGTGGTCCAGTTTCCATGTCCTATAAAATGATGTACATTAGAGATGATATGATCACCATTAAAACGATCGCCCAAACCAGCAAGTGTGATGTATTTTCCTGGATCTACTAAGTTGCTTCCCTGAAATTTTACATCTCCTTGAATTTTTGAATATGCACTTTTTACCAAAGCTGCTTTTGACCAATTGGTTAAATCGTTTGCTTCCAATGGAGCTGTACTTTGCAAATCATATTCAGAAAGGCCAACTACTTCAGAAAGTGTAGAAGACGATAAATTTCCTGGGCCAGCATAACTACTAGACGCTTCTCCTGAAGCTGTTTGTTGTTGTGTATAGTCCCAAGAAGTTGCTTTAGCCGAACCTAACTGCGTGACTGCATCTAAGGAAGCACTAAACTCCAATAAGTTGTTTCCGTAGGCAATTTCCAATACAGAAGTTGTATCATTATCTGGTGGAAATACAGCTACAGTTCCATTGAGTGTGGTAACAATCATGCCATTGGTTTCTGCTCTTGCGAGTAAAAAATCCCAATCGGTAGTATAGTATTGTACTTGTTCTGGCCATTCAGTTTCGGTAGCAGTTACATCTGCGGATAATCCACCGTAATTACCAATAATAGTGCTCATAATGTCGCTATCTTTCTGTTTTGAATAGGTGAGACTTTTACGTCCAACAATCATTTTTACAGCTTCATCACGACATTCTACAACTAAAACAGAACCTTCTGCGCCATGTACACGAATGCTTTGTTTCGTTATGATTCCTTGAAAAATAGTTTCATTAGTAGAATCGTAACCAGCTTCAATAGTTATGGTATTCCCGGGGACAAATGTGCTAGAAGAACTTGCTTCAAAAGTTTCTGAAGTAGGATTTCCGTCAATTATGACCACCTTAGCTACAGAAATTCGATTAACGCCTTTCTCTACTTCAATAGATTGAATATCCATTGCGTCTGGAATAGCACTTCCATTGGTTTTAATATCGAAAGTGACTAAACCTCCGCTAGTTATATTTGTTGATGCACTCATGTAGTTTATGTAGGCTTTATAATCGGTGGAAATAATAATTGTTGTCCACCTTTTAATTGTCTGAATTTATTTAAATCGTTGTATTGAGCAACTTGAATATAATAGTATGGTGTGTTCCATACTTTGTTTGATAACTGCGGTAAACTATCGCCTTGTACTACTTCAACTAAATGTGAAATGTCAGGAGAGCTTTCATTATCTTCTTTTTTACGCTTGTCAGCAGAAACATATTTTCCGAAGCTTAATGAGATTTTGGCTCTCAGCGGACTTCCATCTGGCTTGAATAATGTGTATGTAGTATCAAAGGATTTTAATACACTGTAAAATACTAAATCGCTTCCCCATTGGATTTTTACGAAATTTGGCCTGTGAATGTCACCGTTGTATGTGTATACAATATCTTCCAACGCTTGGATTTCGGAGTTTAAATCTGTTCTCTTGCTATCAACAATACCTGTACAATCAATGACAATATCAAAACTGAGACTATCACTTGGTGTATGTTTGTATTTTTGAGATGATGTACTCGAATCTATGGGTTGTTGCTCATTGTATTCAATACTTCGACTCCATTTTATGGATTCAGGATTTATCATGAGGTTGTACGGATCGCCAGAAACAGCTTGCGTAAAATCTTCATCTTTGTATCCTGTTATTTTCATATATTCTAATGCCATAATTGTACTGTGCTCTAGGAGTTTTATCGGTTATACTTTTCTCTTTTTTGTGCTTCAGAAATCATACGCCTACAGGTTTCCAATACTTCATCTTTTAGTTTGGAAGTATCGTATTCATTCCGTTTTGAGTTCAAGTTTTCATGAACTGTTTTTATTTCAGTTTTTATAACTAATTCTCTGATTTCTATGGGCATAATTTGAAATGTATAGTTTCTATGAGCTTGATGAGACGTTGAAATAGGTATAGGCTAATTCAATTGTTTCAATCAAAATTTCACTTTCTTGCGATTTTAAATCTGAAACGGCATAACTGATAGGATACGCATTGTAAAATGTCCATTTCATCAATACGGTTCCTTCGTTATCTAGTAAATCCACAGATACATCTTGTGTTGTAATTGCAGATGCTAATCCATTATCTAGCGTGTCAGAACACCAAGTAATTAGCTTAGATCCTGTTGGAACGATAGCTCTTTTGAGTACTAAGTTTTTGCTAGCACTTACGGTTGGCAATCGATATTTAAATCGATTTTCTCCACCACCACCAACTTCTTCGACTCCAAGCTCTTTACTGATTCCAGAGACTTCTTTAAAAGCTGCATCTTCTCCTTCAAATGAAAGTGAAAAATAAAATCCAACAGGATACGCGCTATTATCCATTTGTAATGATTAGTTGTTCATGAGCAATTTCTAAAGTATCAATCGCAACTTCGTTACCATCTGATTTTAAATCGGTACTTGTAATTTTTGTTGGCCATGCATTATTAAGCTGCCATTGCATTGTTACTTTTCCAGATTCATCTAATAGTTTGATCAATACTGTTCTACGCTTGATTGTATTCATAGAAATTTCAGCATGCCAATCCCAAAATGTATTGTCATTGACAAAAACACCACGTTTCATAGTTACATTTCCATACTTTACAATGCCTGGCATTTTTTCAGTTGAGAAAAGCTTACTATTACTTTTACGATATTCAATGATTTGATTTTCTACGTCCATTCCAGAAACTTCCTGAAATGCAACTCCTTTCAATTCAGTTCCTAAGTCTACTTCGAATCGGAACTTTGGCATGGGCCACGTTGCCCCTTCTTTACTTCCATCATCTGCCATGATATTATGTTTTTAATTGTTAATTTTAGTTTTCTTTAAATGATTTGATTGTACTTCTGTTTTTTGAGATTAACTAGAAGTAGCTTGTTGTTGTTGGAATGTAAGTACAATGAATTCCGCTGGACGTACTACTGCAACTTTTATAGTTACATTCATAAATCCGTTTAAGATATCGTCTGCAGTCATTGTTGACCCTAATCCACATTCTACTGAAAACGCACTTGCAGCTGTAGCTCCCTGTAGTCCTCCTTGTTTCCATATACTAGTTAAGAAGCTTCCAATCATTGATTTTACACCTTCCCAAGTATTTTTATCATTTGGTGCAAATACATATGCTTGTGCAGCGAGTTTACATGACTGCTCTAAGAAAATCATGGTTCTTCGTACAGATAGGTAACGCCAATCTTGACTGTTTCCATCAAGGGTCCTTGCTCCCCAAATTAAAATTCCAAGTCCGTTGAAGTAACGAATAGCATTGATTGATTTCCCAGAAACGGCATCTACGTTTAAGTCTGCTTGTTGTGATTCTGAAATTTTTATTGGAAGCGATGCTGCACCAACCATAGATGTATTTGCAGGTGCTTGCCACGGACCAACTTCATTATCAGTTACCGTAATTACACCAGCCATTCCACCACTTGGCGGCATCATATTGGCATCACTTAATATGTGATTGATAATAGTACTGTAAGTTTTACTAGCCGCAATGAGTGAATTATTGTATTGGCTTACGGTTAATGGAGTTCCAGATGGATTTTCAATATTTCCAATAATAGTTTCTACGGACTGATTAGGATTGTCAGCAGGACTTAATAATGGTTGTAATTGTTTTAAGTCACCTCCAAAAAGGTTTGTATAATCAATATCAGAAGTCTGCATAATTGTTGTTCCAACAAACGGATAGTATGCAGTTCCGTAGTTTAATCCATTAGCCCCTGTATTGTTACGGAAAGTTGTAACATCATCCATCCACATGATAGGATCTGGATTTCTTCCACCAATGATGTCAAAAATTGAAACTGTTGTTTGCATTTCTTCACTTTGCAATAACATTTCCTGCATTAAAGTTCCATTGTTTTCAACTGAAAGCAAAGTAGCTTCTGGGCAGATATACATTGTTGGTTCTTGTTCATTTTTTAAAGTGGCTAATCCGTTAGCGAGATCATTTAATTGTACATTTGGATTTACAATTTGATCACCTGGAGTCATAGGCTTTCCTGAAGCAGGTCCATAACTACCAACAGATACAATATATGCGTCTCCACCACCATTTTCGTAGAATAAACGAATACTATTGTACATGTAGTAAATTGTATTTGCATCAGGAACAATAGAGTAGTAGGTTCCATCAATTAATACATAATCACCTTTTTCTGGTTGACTTTTTTCTGCTACCAAGTAATATTGCGGACTGTACTGTTTTGCAGGATCTGCTGGCGCTGGTGGATTTGGCAGCATAAAAATTGCCTGAAAATCTGTAAAGGACGTAATTTTAGTTGGCACATTCGTATACGATTTCCCTTCGTACATGGCTTGTGGTGTATATCCAATAAATGCGGGAACAGCAGTTGCCACTGGAACAACTGAATTTCCAAACCCATTTATTTCATTGATATAAACCCCTGGAGATTTAATGTTTGATAAATTCATAAAACATGGTTATTAGTTCGTGTTAATTTTTATAAGTACTGATAAGGCATGCTAGATATATACGTATATCAAGGATGCTATTGTATGATCGTCTTGTATTTGTAAATTTTGAGGATTTGGAATTGGTAATCCTTTGATAAGGACTTCTTTTCGGTCACCAGAAATTGTTTGTTTTGTATTGACTAAGTCAAAGGTGTAGGTTACTTCATTTTTTAAAGGAATTTTGGTAGTTTTTGATATAAATAATAATGCTTTTTGACTGTTTTGGAGTGTTGTTTCCGTTGGTGATGTAAACTGAATTTCATCACTTCCTTCTATGGCCAATTCATTGTATTCTTGATTGGAGCTGTTAACGATGTAATAGTTCCATTGTGTTTCACGCGCTTGTAATTGAATTAGAAAGGATAAATTGCTCATTGTTTTTTGTAAGCGAATGAGATCTTCAAATTTGATGGAAATTGCTATTGTTTTATGTGCTGTTGTATCCGTAACAAATGTCTCTGCAAGTTGAATTTTGGTGTCAGAAGTATTGCTTACTGTTTGATCGCTTGCAAATGTAAGTACGCCCAACTCATTCATAGGAATGTTGGTGAAATTTGAAAAATTAGGATCTGTGGTGATTCCTATAAATTCAAAACTCGTGGCGCCTGAAACTTGTGTAATATAATTTAAATGTGTTTCAATAGGTTGACTAGATGAGGTGTACAATTCAAAACCATCTTTCATCAATCGCAATACAAAACCATATTTGCTCATCATTGTTGTGGTTTCTTGACTTGCCTGATATTGCAAACATTCACAAATATTTGACGCATAGTATGTATGTGAAACTGTTACTTTACATAAAGATGTATAGGTCATATTCATGATTTCTCTTCTGTTTTGGTACTAATACTGGTAATCTTGGTATCAAATCCTTCAACTTCATCAGAAAGAATCGTTACCAATCTCACTTTATAAATCACAGATGGTTGGTATTTGGCGCCAAGTGCGGTCCAAAGATTTTGCATCTGCATATAATTTTCTCCTTTTTGAAATTCGTATTCTAGCTTGCCCAATTCGGGAGGAATTGCTGCATTCTTGGTAGCGTCAATCATTTCATTGATTTGAAAAAACTGAATAGAAGCATCTAAAAACTTGATGGCTTCTATATAATTGTCAAAATTTGGAGTGATGAGAGTAAATAAATTGTAACGATGTGTTTTGGAAGTTCTTTGGTAATTTCCGTTTTCGAGTTTTTGATTTCTATTGTAGAATTGTTGTGTGTTATCTTGTTCTACATGAATCAATGAAATAATGATTTTATTTTGATTTTCTGCAGGGACAACGCCGTTTTGATCAATAATCGGATTAATCTTTACAACGTCTTCGTCTAAGCCAAATTTCTTTTTGACAAATTGGTTCAATGCCTTTCCTGTAAATTGGAGTGCTTTTTCAATCATGTTGGATAAATGGTTTGGTTAGCTAGCTTGCAGCATGCTAAAATTAATAATAGAATGAGCGCATGCAGTGAAGTAGGCGTATACCATTCATGCACATTTTATAGGTGTGCGAAATTTTCCGTAGACAAATCGTAGACAGCGAGTAATACGCGTCGATACGTATTCCGCATCGCGTGCAATATGATATGTAAGTAATTTTAAATTTTGGGGCACGAAGTAATCAGCAATACTTCCTGATGTTAAGATATGGAAATATTGAAAATGAAGTATTTACTTTGATGAAAGTAAGCTAAAAAATGTTTAGTTATTCATATTTTGAAGGAGTAAGATTCATTGCTTGGTGATAATTTTTGGCTCTACTAGCTCGATAATCCTCTTTGGCTTTCTCTAGTTGTCCTAATTGTTCGTAGCAATAACCGCGACTATATTCTGCTTTTCCATCTTTGAACGCTTGTGCTTTGATGACACGTGATAATCTTTTGACGGCTTCCTCATAGTTTTTATTCACCAAATCAATGATTCCAATATTTTGAATGGAAAGAAAATCTTTAGGATTTGTTTTTAAAATTTCCTCAAAAACAACTCTTGCTTTTCCATATTGTTGTTTTGCAAAGAAATCATACGCTTCCTGATGTTTTGCTTTTACCTCTTCTTTGCTCAAATACGATTTGAATTTTAACTTTTCTAAAACTTCTTTTTTAGCATCAATCAGTTTCTGACTGTATCCGTTAAAAGTCAATGCTGTATCCAATACTTTTAACATTAATTCACTGTCTTTAGTATGCTCATACATCATATTTGCTTTGGTTTTCCATTCACTAATATCTCTATAATTATATTCAGAATAGCGATGCATAGCACGTAACAGGCTTACAGTGTCTCTTTGTTTTGCATAAATCTTTTTGAGCATATAATAATTGGTCTTAAATGCAGGATAAATATCAAAAACTTGCTCTGAGTAATACTGCGCACTATCCAAGTTATGTTTTACATTTAAAAAGATTTCTGCTTTAAAAGCTTTCACTAATAAAGCATCAACATTGTACGATTTTGATTTGTTTAATATTTCTAAAGCCTCATCATATTTTTTAGCTTTAATAGCATAATTGGCTAAAAACACATTGTTTACGGTTCCAACATAACTCAGCTGTGGATAGTTTGTCCATTGCTTTTTTACAGTCTCATAATCGTTACGTAGTTTTTCTTCGGTAAAGAGTGTTTTTCCCTTTAAATCGGTTCGTAAGCTACGTTGCAATTGATAGGCACTCAAAATAGCATAATTAGAAGCTGTGCTTGCCAAACTGAATAACATTAACACACCAAATAGTATTGGAGTTAATTTCTTTTTGGTTGTAGTAGTTTCTGTTGTTTTTTTATTTCTAGCGAAAGCGATTATAAGACTTACCATCAAAATAAAATATAACTGAATTGGTGGTCGTTCTATTGGAAAATTTAAAAGAGCGTCAAAAGTATAAGCGCTTGCTACCAGAAAAATAGAAAGGTACATCCATTGAACTTTGGCATCTTTCTCTTTTCGTAACAATCCAATAAACCACAGTAAAGGCATAATAAACAAAGAAACATACAATAGAAAACCAATAATTCCAGTTTCTGCCAGCTTTTCTAAAAAGTCATTGTGCGCACGTCTAGGATTGGCAAAAGCACCTTTATTATTTGAGAAATTTTGGTAATGTTCTTTCTTTCCAACAGCTTTATAATTTCCATAACCAATTCCTAGTATTGGACTTTTTTTAAAGTTACGAATTGCCAATTCCCAAAGTGAAAAACGTCCAGAGCTAATACGAGATTTTAACTGTACTTTTAAGTCCACAGGCATTAAATTTTGCCCATTAGTAACATTCGTACTTACATAGTTTTTTCCTTTATAAAAGTCAAGGTTTTTAGGATTTAGAATATCACTCAAAGAGTTCATGGAATTTTTTTCAACCCTATTTACATTCAGTACTAAAAAAACAAGTAGTATAGGTGCCATACCTAAAATAATGGTTTCTCTTTTTAAAGAGATATTCTTCTTTGTGATAATACCAAACACTAAAACCCCGATAGTTATTAAAAATATAAAACTCAACGAAAGCAAAGCCGTTCTAGAACCCACAAAAATTAATGTCGTGATTCCTACAAGCGTAACGACTCCTGATGCGTATTTCCAAAATTTTGAGAAATACAAAAATCCATATATCAATAAAGGTATTTGAACAACAATGAAAGCTGTATATATATTTATACTAGAAAACCCACTTCGAAGTCCATTTACAAATTCTAATGATCGTATGAGTTCCGAATTTCCAATAAAATAACTAATAGCACGCCAACCGTAAAAGGCGACTAAAAAAATAGAAATTTTACAAGCAAAGTGAAAAAAGGATGTCGCGTCTTTTCTAATAAAAATATAGATGCAAAAAAACGCAACAATAATATTTACCAAACGCGATAAGTGAACCAAGCTTTCGCTCACATTAATTGCGGTAAGCATAGATAAGCAACTAATGGCAAAAAAGCCAGCAAGCAAGCCCACATATAATTTAGCTTTCTTTTGTAATTCAAATGCTTGAAAGAATGAATTATTCTTAAAAATAAAAATCAAGGAGACAATATTCAGTAACGATATGTATAACCATTGTGGCGCATCATAATCAATGGCATTGAAAAGTGGTACAAAGCACGAAACTAAATAGAACAGTAAAAAAACATGGGCAATAATAAGCTGATTAGACAATTGACTTTTTGAAGATGCAGTGTCGGTTTTAGGTTTGGTTTTTGGCATTGCTTGGATTTTACATCAAGAAAATACTAATTTTCACTTTGTGAATCAAATGTATATAGCTGATTACAATAGTGTAGCTAGCTAAACAAATTACGCTAAAAATCTTGAAATCTGGCGGATTGTTTTTTGAAATAATCTTAGAAACCCGATTAAATGCACAAATACCGCGTTGATTGCTGTTACAGTTACAACTGATTTCCTTGTAAAAGTGATATTAGATTCTATGAATAGTTAGTATCTTTGTAATGTTATAAAAATAGCATATGTTAGACATTCAGCAGATACGAAAAGACTTTCCAATTCTCAATAGAGAAGTAAATGGAAAACCCTTAATATACTTTGACAATGCCGCGACTTCACAAACGCCACAACAAGTCATAGATTGCATTACGGATTATTATACTATTTATAATGCAAACATACATCGTGGTGTGCATACGCTGAGTCAAGAAGCAACAGATGCGTATGAAGAAGCACGTATCAAAATTCAAAAACACTTTAATGCGGCAAAACCGTACGAAATGATCCTTACTTCTGGAACTACTGATAGTATCAACTTAGTAGCCAATGGTTTTGCTTCATTATTAAAAAAGGGAGATGAAATTATTGTGTCAGCTTTAGAGCATCACTCCAATATTGTGCCTTGGCAAATGTTATGTGAACATACAGGAGCGAGTTTAAAAGTGATTCCGATGTTTGAAAGCGGACAGCTAGATATGGAAGCGTATACTTCTTTATTGAATGAAAACACAAAATTGGTTTTTTGTAATCATGTTTCAAACGCATTAGGAGTCATCAATCCTATTGAATTTATTATAGAGAAAGCACATGAAGTTAATGCGGCAGTTTTAATTGATGGTGCGCAAGCTTCTCCACACATTAAAGCAGATGTTCAAGCACTCAATGTTGATTTCTATGTAGCTTCTGCTCACAAAATTTGTGGACCAACAGGCGTTGGCTTATTATACGGAAAAGAATCATGGCTCAACAAGCTTCCTCCATACAGAGGTGGTGGCGAAATGATTGATCAGGTAACGTTTGAAAAAACAACCTACGCAGGTTTACCACATAAATTTGAAGCTGGAACACCAAATATTTGTGGTGTTATTGCTTTTGGTGCAGCATTAGATTATATGAACAACCATGGTTTTGAAGCCATTGCTAGTTATGAAAACGAATTGTTGGAATATGCTACTGAGAAATTATTAGCCATCGGCGATGTTACCATTTATGGTTCAGGTGCAAAAACAGCAGTAATCTCGTTCAATATAGAAAACATTCATCCGTATGATATTGGAACTATTGTAGACAAGCTAGGAATTGCAGTGCGTACGGGACATCACTGTGCACAACCTATCATGGATTTTTACAAGATTCCTGGAACGGTAAGAGCTTCGTTTTCATTTTACAATACCAAAGAAGAAATAGACACGTTTATAGAAGCAGTCAAAAAAGCAAAAATGATGCTTTCGTAACAACCGAATATGCTTAAAAAAGAACTAAAAGGCGTCAATTTTGGCGTCTTTTTTGTATTATTATAGTATCAGAATTTAAAAAAAACATCCGCTCATGAAATATCTATTTGTTCTATTCTCTATAGCTATATTAACAAAAAGTTGTAACGATTCTAATACAGAAAAAGAAACAGTTACAAATGCCCAAGATGATATTTCCATACAATTTGAAGCGTATTCACGCGGATTTTATCAAAAAATAAACATTACTAAAGAACGCTTTTCATTGACAAAAGTTAGAAATGGAGAAGTATCCATTCAGCAAGAAATGAGTGTGGAAGATTGGAATGAAATTGTGAAACTGCTCGATAAAATCGATTCAGAAAAACTAAAAAGAAATTACGTAAATCCTGATGATCTCGCTCGAGATGCCGTAATTCCTGCTAATTTAGTCATAAGCTACAAAGAAAATGTGGTCAAAAATGTAGAATTTGGACTTGGAAATGAACCAAAACCTTTAAAAGCATTGATTACAAAAATTGAAGCAATGGCAAATGCAGTTGATAAACCGTAATAGTTGTTGTATTTTTGCGTCTAAATAAATCGTGTAAACGAAGAAGAAATGACGATACAAGAAATACAGGATGAAATAGTAGACGAATTTAGCATGTTTGATGATTGGATGCAACGCTATGAATACATGATTGATCTAGGGAAATCATTACCTTTAATTGATGAAAGTCTCAAAAAAGAGGAAAACCTCATCAAAGGTTGTCAAAGTAAAGTGTGGGTTCATGGTGAAATGAAAGATGATAAATTGGTTTTTACAGCCGATAGCGATGCCATTATTACCAAAGGAATTATTGCCATTTTAATTCGCGTATTTTCAAATCAACAACCAGCAGCAATTATTGATGCAAATACTGATTTTATTGATGAAATTGGTCTTAAAGAACATTTGTCGCCAACAAGAGCAAACGGTTTGGTAAGTATGATTAAACAATTAAAGTTATACGCAATTGCGTATCAAACACATTTAAACTAACATGTCAGAAATCACAATAGATACAGACGCTTTAGGCGAAAAAATAGTACGCGTATTAAAAACCATCTACGATCCAGAAATTCCAGTGGATATTTACGAACTTGGATTAATTTATGATGTTTTTGTAAATGAAAATTATGATGTAAAAATCTTAATGACCTTAACTTCACCAAATTGCCCTGTAGCAGAAACACTTCCCTTAGAAATAGAAGAAAAAGTAAAATCACTCAAAGAAGTCAACAATGCTACTGTTGAAATTACGTTTGAACCAGAATGGAGTCAAGATTTAATGAGTGAAGAAGCAAAACTAGAACTAGGTTTATTATAAGATATGGCTGACGAAATTATCAACAGAGTAGCGCAAAGTAAATTGGTCACTTTCAACTTAGAAGATTACTATCCATCAGGCGAACGTGTACTGTTTGATATTTCCGATTGGTTGATGGAAGGCTTAATTCTTCGTGAAAAAGAATTCCGTACGTATGTAGCCGAATACGATTGGTCACAGCACAAAAACCAATATGTGGCGTTGTATTGTAAAACAGACGCGATCATTCCTGCATGGGCATATATGTTGGTGAGCGTACATTTGACACCTTTTGTCGAAAAAGTTGTAATTGGCACTTTGGAGAATCTAGAAACGTCCATTTACCAAGACATCATTAACAATTTAGATATTTCAGACTATCAAGATAAACCTGTAATTATAAAAGGTTGTGCTAACAAACCTATACCAGACAACGCTTACACGATGATGGTACACAAACTATATGGTGTTGTTAAAAGCATTATGTATGGAGAAGCTTGTTCATCTGTTCCTTTATATAAAAAGAATAAAAATACGTAAAAATCAATTAACTCACAGATTTTCATTTCTTTAAATAATTTGTGTTAGTTTTGTGAACTAAGACGCAAATTTTATATTTGCCATCGCAAAAATTAACGTGAACAGTTGTGAAATAAATTCTAACATTAGTTATAGTGAACTAACAATAGACAAAACCATTTCACATCACTGATAACCTAATAAAAATAGACAAATGAAAAAAATCGTATTTGCAATCGCATTATGTTTAGGAATGAGTTCATTGAATGCGCAAACAGCAGAAGAACTAAAGGCGCAAAAAGCAGAAAAGCAAGCTGCTGCTGATGCTTTACAAGCAGAAGCAAATGCTATTCAAGCACAAATCGATGCACTTCCTGGATGGAAAGTAGGAGCTTTTGGAACAATAGGAGGAAGTATCTCAGAATTTAACAATTGGTATGCACAAGGAATTCCTAATAATTCTTCAGGAAATATTGGATTTACTGTAAACGCTTATGCAAACTTAAATCAAGAGAAATTTTTCTGGAATAACAGTGCTAATATCAACTTAGCTTGGGTAAAACTTGATAATACTGATGATCCAACGGATAGTGATAAATTTAGAGAAGCAACGGACGTATTTAACCTTAGTTCTTTATACGGACGTAAATTAAGCGAAAAGTTTGCAATTTCTGGATTGGTTGAATACAGGACAACATTATTAAGCAACTTCAATGATCCTGGATACTTAGATGTTGGTGTTGGTGCAACTTGGACGCCAATTACAAACTTAATCGTGGTAATTCATCCATTAAATTACAATATTGTATTTAGTGATAACGATACTGTATTTGAGTCTTCTTTAGGAGCAAAAATTGTTGCAGATTATACAAGAAGCTTCGGAGCTATCAACTTTAAGACAAACTTATCTATGTTCCAAAGCTACAAGAGTAGTGACTATTCAAACTGGACTTGGACAAACTCTTTCAGCTACACATTGTGGAAAATGATTGGTGTTGGTTTTGATTTCGGATTAAGACAAAACAAACAAGAAGCTGTAAACTTTAACCTTGCACAAGGAAATACAGGAACTACGTTTGATAATGTAGACAACAAATTACAATCGTACTGGACAATTGGCTTGAGTTACAACTTGTAAAAGTTATAAAAATAGTATAATGAAAGCGTTCCAATTTGGAGCGCTTTTTTATTTTTGTATAGTATAATTTTTGATGCTGTATGATTTTTTTAAAACAAAGCACTAACCCATTATGAAGTACGTACTAACTATCTGCCTATTGCTATCTATAAGCACACTTGTTACTGCACAAGAACTACAAAAATCAACAGTTATTGAAGCCGCAATACAAAAATCGGCCGCTGTTGAAAAAAAGAATATTCCTGTACAAGATACCATTCCAAAAGGTTGGCGATGCAAAGGAAATGTGTCGTTCCTTTTCAACCAAGCAGCATTTTCCAACTGGGCAGCTGGTGGAGAAAATAGTATTTCGGGAACTTTAGGGCTAAATTATAATTTAAATTATCATCAAGAAAATTGGGATTGGGATACAAGAGTCTTAGTAGCGTATGGTTTAACGCAAACCAAAAACAGTGAATTTACTCGAAAAACGGATGATCGTTTTGAACTAAATTCTGTAATTGGTAAAAAAGGAGAAAACTATTGGTTTTATTCGGCATTCTTGAATTTTAGAACCCAAATGACCAAAGGTTTTAATTTTGGTACAGATGAAAACGGAAAAGAAATTCGTATGCAAAATACCAATGTGTTGTCTCCAGCATACCTTTCGTTTGGACCCGGAGTTTTGTGGAAAAAAAGTGATGTTTTTAAGTTCAATATTGCACCAGGAACATCTAAAATGACGATTGTAGATAAAGATTTTACCTTACCAAACGAGGAGTATTTTGGTGTTGCAGAAGGGGAAAGTATTCGGTATGAATTAGGAATGTATGCTTCAGGATATTACAAATTTTCTTTGCTTAAAAATGTAATTATGGAAAACATTCTCAATGTCTATTCCAACTATTTAGAAAAGCCTGAAAATGTAGATATTGATTATAATGTAAACCTTGTCATGACGATCAATAAATACCTTTCTACAAACATCAACTTTCAAACCATATACGACGATAATGCCTTCAACGGATTTCAAACCCGTGAAGTGTTAGGTTTAGGTGTGAATTATGGGTTTTAGTACATAGCAAGTTTAAAAACTTGTGATAATGTATGAAATATAAAACATTGTCGAGTTACTTAATTGATTTACATTGATAAAGGTGTTTAAAAAAATATTTAATTACAAATGCTATAAGAATATTCTAATTGAAAATACGGTTTTTCCGTAAATCAGTACAGGCTATTTTTAGTATTTTTAAAAAATTCAAAAAACTAAAAACCATGAAAAAAGCTAGTATTAAAATGTTAACCTTGAACAAAAAATCAGTTTCTAATCTACAAGCAGATGCAGTAAGTGGTGGATTTGACCGTCGAACGCTAACGTTCTTCAATGGAATTTGTCAATGTCCAGCTCCATCAAGAGATACTGCGAGTTGGTGTAGATGTAAATAATAGTTTTAAAGGTAGAGCGAACTTCGGTTCGCTTTTTTTAGCACAACATTTGACTCAAAGAAAGTATGTATCTAAAAAGTCTAATAACCTAAGAGTCTAAATCACAGCTTCAGCAACTGATTCGCATCCAAAAAATAGGTCAACTTCAACGAAATGGTGTTGCTATTGTCTTGTTGCAAGGTGTTTTTCAAATTAGTACCATAACTCGAATTGATTTGATTGTTGAATAAATTCGCGCCTAGTTTATAATTAAAACTCAATTCGCTTGCAGGAGCAAACTGCCATCGCGTGATATAATCAATGGTAAACGAGTTAAAATTATCGTCAAAATCATTCGGGTCAATCGTAAAATTATTTCGAACTAAATCACCTTGTGTGTTTAATGAAAATTGATCATCATAATCTACCTGAATCCAATAATGACGTACACGAAGATTCATACTTAATTTGGAATAAACAGCATAACTAGCTTCAAAGGTGTTGGTTAGTTCTTTGATACTGCGTTTCCCAAAAATCAAATCTTCATTCGCACGTGCTACAAAACCAACATTGCTTGGAATGTGAGTGATATCTTGACTAAAATATAAAGACAAATGTTGTCCTAATTGCTCGCGTAATCCATAACCGCCTATATATTCATTGGAGAAAATATCAGAATCTAAGGTTTTTACATATATTGTGTAACCTGCAAATGAAAAATTCTTATTTCTGTTGGTTTGATATTCTACAAAATACTCCAACTGCGCAGGTTTGTTAAAGTGACGATCTTTGGTACGTGGCTCAAAAAAATCTTTTCGCGGTTCTATATAGGCAAACGAACCAAAAACCACACTGTTATTCTTTAAAGTTGCATCTCCTTGAAGCTTGTAATAAGCAAACTCTTTTTCAAATACACTGTAATAGTAACGTTGTGAATGATCGATTCCAATGGAATATTGATTGAACCATTTTTTCGGATTATTGTTTTGATAATTGATATTAGCACGTGCTGAAAATTGATTATTTCTATTTAAAAACCCGAAGTCATTATTATCAAATGTATCATCGTATAAATTTGCCGAAATGCCGCCTGTCCAATTGCCACTCACTTTTGATAAATAGGCAAAATACTGATGTCCGAATTCGGCTTTTTGATCAGAAAAATACTTTTGAGAAACTACTTTTTTCAGGAAGACAGAATACGTTCTGTTTTTGTTGTATCCACGAAATAGTAGGGCTGAAAAATTACTGTCATAATCTTTTCCACTTCGCCAAACCGAATTGTTTAAAAAGGTAATTGATGAGTTGTTTTTTAAAGTTTGATCGAGCACTAAAGCATTGTAATTTGTGAATGGATTTGTTTGTGCGTTTCTAAACTCGTTTGTTTCTGTATTTCGAATTGTAGCTTCACTTTTATTGGTAATTCCGTTGAGCACTCCAATAGAAAAACCTTTGGACGATTTCCCTGTAACCTTCACAAGATTGATGATGTTAGAAGTAATCGGATTGTTGACAATTTCTTCGTTTTCAGCCAATGAAATATTATCCTTATTAATCGGAACACCGCCAATTCTGCGTGTGTATAAATAACCGCCTTTGTCAAAAATCTCGGTTCCTTCAATAAAAAACTGTCTATTTTCATTGAAACGTACTTCAAATGGCGACAAGTTGAAAATTTGATTGTCAGACAACGCTTGACTAAAATCAGGAATTAGGGAAACATCCAAAGTATACGAATTGTCATGTACATACTTTACATCCAAACCACCGTTAAAACTGGTTTTGCTTGTGTCGTCAGGACTTTTTTCGTTTACTACAGAAACAAAAGGTAATAATGATAAATTCAAAGGCGGTGTAATTTTTGGCAAGCCTTCAAGTTTTCCGAATTGATTCAAATACCCGTCAACTTCAGGTTTTATGGGACTCCAATACGATTCTTCGTTCAGCTTTGTAATAACTCTTTGAAAATTGATTTTAAAATTTTCCATTGCTTCTTTGGGAAAGCGAATGCTATTGAAAGGAATTTTTAATTCAGCAATCCATTTGTCACCATAACGTTTTACTGCACTATCCCAAACCACATTAAAATTTGCATAAGCATCATTCTGACTCAATTTTATATCGGTCTGTACATTGGCGGCCGTAATGGTGAAATCGTATCCTTCACGTGTTTCTCCAAAAGGATCAAACTGGACAGCAAAAATATCTGCGTTTCCTGTATCGTCTCGAGCACTCAATTGCTTACTGATTTCATCTTTGTTTTCCACATGCATAATTCCCAACACATATAAATAGCTTTCGTCATACAAAACAGCAATTTCCGTTTTTCTGACGGAAGGTTTTCCGTTGTCAGGTCGTGTTTGTGTAAAATTTCCAACTTCTGCATATTGTTTCCAATCGGATTCATCGGCAATACCATCAATAGTAATTGGAGAAGAAACTTTATGAATTTTGATAGAACGTTGTGCGTATAAAGTAATACTGAATAATAAACAGGTATAAAGAATAGTAAAATGTAGCATTTGATTGATGAGTTGGTTTGACACTACAAATGTGAAGAAGTCGTTCTGATAAACAGGTTAAGCCAGAGTTAATGAGGAGTTAAGGTACTTTTTAACCTAAGAGTAGTTTCTGTTAACATAAAAACGAAACCTCAGTAAATACAGTTATTTTTAGTGTTTTTTAGGTTAATGATCGGTTAACGATGTCGTTTTTTATGGTCGCATCTACCTGAATTAGTACTTTTGAAATGTTGAAACTGTAAAATCAGTCTACCGCCAACAACAACCTATACATGAAAAATAAAATCACCATATTAATTATTGCGTCTATTGCTACATTGATTGCTTTGTCAGGAATTCAAGCATATTTGGTAGAAAGCGCATATCAGCTTAAAAAGCGCGCATTCATACAAGAAACAGACAATGCAATTTCTGATATTGACAACCATCCAGAATTGGATTCGTTGGTAGATGTTTTGGCGGAAGATTTACGGGTTAATTTAGGCGATTATAAAAACAAACGCCTTACCAAAGTTGAGGTAATTCAAAAGTTACATGCAAAAGGTGATAGTATCAACATACCTTACATGATACGTTATAATAAAGAATTAAAAGCAATTGATTTAGGGTACAAAATTCGTTATAAACGAGAAGTGTCAAGCATTGTAATTTTTAATGGTCAAGAAGCAGATACTATTTTCCCAATTCCGTCACAAAAAGATGGTGCTATTTTAGGAGAAAACTTTGAAAATGAAGATTCACACATCATCAAAACATCCCGTACGTTTACAGAATTTAATTATGTAGTCCATGAAAATGATAGCATTTTTACCAACACATTTGATGTAGAGTTAAAAATGAGAGACATCATGAAAATTACGGATTGGAAAAGTATCGTATATCGCCGAATGGCAACCTTATTAATATGCTCGGTATTGCTCTTTCTTTTTGTTGTTGGATTGTTTTATTACTCAATAAAAACATTAATTAAACAAAAAAAAATTACTGAGATTAAAACCGATTTCATCAACAATATTACACATGAATTAAAAACACCTTTAGCTACTTTAGGTGTAGCTTCCAAAAGTTTAAAAAACAAAGAAATTCGTAATTCTGAAGAGGCTTTTGATCATACCTTAAATATTGTAGATCGACAAAATACACGCTTACAAAAATTGATCGATCAAGTATTGACAAATAGCTTGAGCGCTAATGATATTGTATTATCAAAAGATACGGTGGTAGATAATGAATATTTTGATGATTTAATAGCTGACTTTAAGCTGTCTACACAGCAACACCAACTTAACATAATCAATAATGTATACACTGAAGAAGTATTGTTACGAATTGATACGTTTCACTTTACCACAGCGCTTTTCAATATTTTAGAAAATGCGGTAAAATACGGAAATGATCAAACGGAAATTCTTATAGAAACATCCCTGAAAGGCAACGAATATAAAATTCAAATTACGGATAATGGTGTAGGAATTGCCACAGAAGATCAAGCGCAGATATTTGATAAATTTTACAGAGTAAGCCATGGAAATGTACACAATGTAAAAGGACTCGGACTTGGGTTATATTATACGAGTCAAATTGTAAATGCGCATCAGGGAAAAATTACGGTGCAAAGCGAAATAAAAAAAGGAACCACTTTTACCATATTAATACCAATTAACTAATGCAAAAAACCAAAGTTTTACTCGCAGAAGACGATTATGATTTCGGAAGTATTTTAAAACAATACTTAATGATTCACAATTTTGATGTGACTTGGGCAAAAGACGGAGAAGAAGCATTCACACTTTTTATAGCAGACGAACATCAGTATGAATATGCATTTGATATTTGCGTATTTGATGTAATGATGCCGAAGCTAGATGGTTTTTCATTGGCAGAAAAAGTGATTCAACACAATCCAGAAGTTCCCTTCATCTTTTTGACAGCTAAGAAGATGAAAGAAGATAAAATACGAGGATTAAAACTCGGAGCCGACGATTATATCGTCAAACCATTTGAAGCAGATATTTTAGTATTACGCTTACAAAATATATTGAAACGAGCGCAAAAAACAATCATTTCATCAAAAAACGAACAACAATATGCAATTGGGAAATATGTTTTTGATACCGTAAACTATCAATTGAAATTCAATGGAGAAACACAGCGAATTACTGAGAAAGAAGCGCAACTTATTCAGTATTTCTACGATCACAAAAACCAAATGATAAAACGAGAAGACGTTCTTGAAAATGTTTGGGGAAATGACGATTTCTTTTCTGGAAGAAGCATGGATGTATTCATTAGCCGACTCCGAAAATATTTTAAAAAAGATCCTGCTATTGCCATAGAAAGTACACGTGGCGTAGGATTGACGTTTAAAATCGTCACAAATTAAAAATTATACATCATCAAAAAGTTAGAAAACATGCAAAAAATATTCATAACAACCGTTTTAATACTTGCATTTTGGGTTGTAAATGCACAAATAACACCAGAGCCGCCAACGCCGCCAGCAACAAATTCAACTTCTTCATCAAGCTATAGTAGTTCTTCCAGCAGTAGTAATAGTAATGAAAATACTTCTATTTCAATCAGCCAAACAGATGAAGACTACAAATTGCGAGCGCGTTTTCCAAAAAGCAGATACGCAAAGTTGAAATTATTAATTGAAAATACGCTAGGAGTGAAGCACATGGATGTTGGAAGTGGATTTTCTAAATGGAGCAATGACGAAAAAGTGTATTATGTAAAACTAACAGATAAAAGTTTACGTATTACAGTTGATTTAGAGGTTGCTTCACCTGATTTAGCAGAAAAATTTAAAGCATTAGGGAATGACGCGAAAGTGATCATTTCAGGGAGCAATTCAAGAGTAGAGCGTGAGCGTGTACAGCGTGAAGCAGATCGTGTACGAAGAGAAGCAGAACGTATGAAACGTGAAGTAGAACGTTTGGAAAGACAGTACGAACGTGAATTGCAACGTTTAGAGCAACAAAAAGAGCGCGATGAAAAACGTATAGTAAGAGAAGTAGAGCGTGAAAAAGCACGTATGGAACAAGATCGTAAACGCATAGAGCGTGATGCTAAGCGCATTGAACGTGAGGCAAAACGCGTAGAACGTGAAGCAAAACGCTTGGAAGAAAAAGCACGTCATAAAGGCGGTGTAAGTAGTTATATCAAGCGCTTGTTAGACGATCCTAAAACAAAATATACAACAACAACTTCTGGTTCAAATCTTAATTGGATTTGGCCAGAAGTGCAAGAAAGCTTGTTAGCTTCTTTGGTAAAAGATAACTTGATTAAATCTACTAACGAAGTAACATTTACCAATGAAAAAGATCAAATGTATGTTAACGGAAAAGCACTTGCTGAAGCACAATATGAGAAATACTCAGGCATGTTTCGCAAAGCAGGAATCCAATCGAATGCAGATTTTTCCTTTTACAAAAAAGATGATCACATCGTTATAATTGGTTTAAATGCTAAAATCAAAAAGGTATTTAACGATTTATATAAAGGAGGACATATTGCTTCTACAGATGAAGCTGTAAAGTTGTTGATTGATGGTGATACAATTACACAAAATGGGCAAAAATTAGCGTCAAATTTAGTGGCGACGTACAATACAATTCTTCGAGATAATGGTATTATTCCTGCTCCAGGAAAATATATTGAAATGAAAAAAGAAGGAAGCTATCGTTTAGGATATAGCTTGGGAAGTAAAGGAATTGTAGGGACTTGGATTGAAGAAGATAGATAAATAAAAAAGAGCCTAGTTATATAGACTCTTTTTTATGGGTTTTATGTGAACTCTTCATAGTCAGGATACAAGAAATTGTTATACGGAAAACGTGTCACGTGAATTTCACGCACAACGTTATATACTTTATGTTTAAACTCGTCTAAGTTCTCTTTATTAATCGCAGAAATAAATAAAACTTCTTCTGCAGACGAATTCATCCATGTTTTTTTCCAGTCATCTAAAGTATAATGCGCTTTGGTTTTTTCGGTTACCAAATCGTCACTAGCAATAGTTTGGTGTGTATATGCATCAATTTTATTAAAAACCATGACCGTTGGTTTATCAGCACTTTTAATTTCACTTAAAATCTGATTTACCGAAGCAATGTGATCTTCAAAATTAGGATGCGAAATATCTACGACATGTAATAACAAATCAGCTTCTCTAACTTCGTCAAGTGTACTTTTAAACGAATCAACCAATTGTGTAGGTAATTTTCGAATGAATCCTACTGTATCACTTAATAAAAACGGAAGATTCCCAATCACAACTTTTCGTACTGTAGTATCGAGCGTAGCAAACAATTTGTTTTCGGCAAACACATCGCTTTTACTCACCACATTCATTAAAGTAGATTTTCCAACATTGGTATATCCTACCAAAGCTACACGAATCAATGCGCCTCTATTTCCGCGTTGTACTGCCATTTGCTTATCAATGGTCACCATCTTTTTACGCAACAAGGCAATTTTATCACGAACAATACGTCTATCGGTTTCAATCTCTGTTTCTCCTGGTCCACGCATTCCAATTCCACCTCGTTGACGTTCCAAGTGTGTCCATAAACCTGTCAATCGTGGTAGCAAATATTGATATTGCGCTAATTCTACTTGTGTACGCGCATAGCTCGTTTTCGCACGTTGTGCAAAAATATCTAAGATCAAACCTGTTCTGTCAATAATCTTGCACTTGAGCAAACGTTCTATATTTTTTTGTTGCGAAGGTGATAATTCGTCATCAAAAATCACTGAACCAATTTCGTTTGACTTTACAAACTGTTCTACTTCTTCCATTTTTCCTGTTCCAATAAATGTTTTTGGATTTGGAATATCAATCTTCTGTGTAAAGCGTTTTATGACTTCGCCGCCAGCGGTGTACGTTAAAAATTCAAGCTCGTCCAAATACTCTTTCGATTTGGTTTCATCTTGATCTTTAGTGATCACTCCGATAAGTACGGCGCGTTCATACGCAATGGCTTTCTTTTCTAGCATAAATAAAATTAAAAGGCAAAGTTACACATTTCCTTTATTGATTTTAGTACTTTTATAATTAGAAACAGACTTTAGTACATTTTATGGAGAAAAAAAATACGAAACGCAAATATCATACGGTGGCATTTTATAATCTTGAGAATTTATTTGATACAGAAGATGATAAGTATGCACTGGATAATGATTTTTTGCCAGAATCTGATCGTAATTGGACTCCAAAACGGTACGAAAAGAAAATCTACAAGTTGGGCTCGGCTATCTCAAGCTTAGGGCCAGACGAAGCTAACAATGCTCCTGTAATATTAGGAGTTGCTGAGGTAGAAAATAAAAAAGTACTGAGTGATCTGATTGAATCTAAACAACTTCAAGAATACAATTATGATTTTGTACACTACAACTCACCAGATGAACGTGGTATAGATGTCGGATTATTATATCAAACGGAGTTCTTTGAAGTGCTTGAATCAGAATCTATTCCAATACTATTATATAATGAAGATGGAAATCGTGATTTTACAAGAGATACATTATATGTAAAAGGCTTATTAAATAATGAACCAATTCACATATTTGTCAACCATTGGTCTTCTCGTAGAGATGGAGCAGATGAAACTGCGCACAAACGTATCAAAGCTGCAGAAACGGTAAGAGAAAAAATAAACTACATCCAAGTAGATGAAGAAGATCCTCATATCATCATTATGGGTGATTTTAATGACGATCCAACTAGTGAAAGTATACAACAATATCTAATGGGTACGGATTTATACAATCCGATGGAAAAACTATTGACTATATATAAAGGTAGTCTTAATTATAAAGGTGAATGGAATCTGTTTGATCAAATAATTTTCACAACCAATTTCTTCGATTATAAAAAAAACACCCACAGTTTTGCCTCTGCAGATATTTTTGACAATCACTTTTTGACACAGTGGAAAGGGAAGTATAAAGGAAATCCTTTCAGAACCTATGCTGGTAGAAAATATTTAGGCGGATATAGTGATCATTTTCCTGTTTACATACGATTAAAATTTAATGACTAAATTTTATTTTTTTCAACTAAAGTGTTAAAGTAAAGTTAAGTTTATATTTTTTTACTATTTTTAGGGCTACTAACTATTAACCAACTTTTTTATGAAAAAAATTACCTTGTTGATCATGGTGACCTTTTTCAGTGTGTTATCATATGGGCAGACAATAGATTGTGCTGCTGGACCTGTAAACAACACAGGTTTCTGTTATGGAAACAATGATACAACGACCTTCACATACACAAGTAGTGATGGATCACCACTGGCAGTCGTCTTCAACGCCGGACAAGTAGAGAATAACTGGGATGAACTTATCATTACCGACTCTGACGGAGCAACTCAAATTTATAATGGTTATGGAGCAGGAGGAGATTTAACAGGTCTTTCTTTTGAATCTACAGGAGATACCATTACAATAGGAATTACTTCTGACGGTTCTGTAAACTGTATGACCAATAATTACACACCTTGGGATTTCACAATATCCTGTGTAGACACTACACAACCACCTTCATGTGTGGCAGTAACAGCACCAACGAATGGTGAAGTTGATGTGAATGTAGAAAGTGATATTACTTGGGGATCTGCAACAGGTGGACCACAAGGATATTTAGTTTCTATTGGTACAACTCCAGGAGGAACAGATATCGCCAATATGGTTGATGCTGGATTAGTAAATACGTATGATCCGGGAACACTCCCTTATTCTTCGGATATTTATGTTACTATTACACCTTACAATGCTAATGGGAATAGTGCAGGATGTACGGAATCTATGTTTACAACAGAAGACGATCCAAATACACCTGTAGATTGTGCTGCCGGACCTGTAAATAATACAGGTTTCTGTTATGGTAATAACGACAATACAATGTTTAACTTCGCAAGTACTGATGGTTCAAACTTAGCAGTTGTATTTAATGCTGGACAAGTAGAGAATAACTGGGATGAATTAATCATCTTTGATTCTGATGGTGTTACTGAATTGTATAATGGATATGGAAATGCTGGTGATTTGACAGGACTTTCTTTTGAATCTTCAGGGCCAAGTATTACAATCATGATCCAGTCTGATGGAATCTTTGGATGTCAATCAGAAGGATATACTCCATGGGACTTTACAGTATCATGTGTGGATGACTCAGTGCCTCCAACATGTGTATCTTTAACTTCTCCAACGGATGGTTCTATTGATGTTAACGAAGAAGACGATATTACATGGGGAACTGCAACAGGTGCTCCAACGGGATATTTAGTTTCTATGGGAACAACACCTGGAGGAACAGATATTGCAAATGCTGTTGATGTTGGATTAGTAAATACATATGATCCAGGAACAATGCCATTCTCTACAATTATATATGTAACAATTACACCCTATAACGCAAACGGAAACGCAACAGGATGTACTGAGGAAAGCTTTACAATTAGAGACGATCCATTTGAAGTAGTTGACTGTGCTGCAGCACCAATTAATAATGTAGGTTTCTGTTATACAAGTGGTGTAACTACTCGTTTTAGTTACAGAAGTTCTGATGGCACTTCTACATTGGCAGTAAGTTTCAATGCAGGACAAGTAGAAAACAACTGGGATGAATTAAATATTTATGATTCTGACGGTACTACATTATTATATTCAGGTTATGGAAATGCTGGAGACCTAGCAGGACTTGCTTTTGAATCAACAGGTGATAGTATTATTATAGAAGTAACACCAGATGGTTCTATTAGTTGTCAAACACAAGGATATACTCCTTGGGATTTCATCGTAGGATGTATTGATCCATTGGCTCCACCATCATGTGTATCCTTAACATTCCCAACAGATGGAGCAACAGCTGTTGAAATTGACCAAAATATTACTTGGGGAAGTGCTATCGGTTCTCCTGCAGGATATATTTTAAGTGTAGGAACAACTCCAGGAGGAACAGATATTGTAAACGGAGAAGATGTAGGACTGGTAAACACGTATGCATTAGATACTGAATACTCTACAACATACTACGTAACAATTTTACCATACAACGGAAATGGATTGGCTACAGGATGTATTGAAGAAAGTTTCACTACTAGACCTGATCCAAATCAAGTATTTAACTTAGTTTGTGCTGACGGAGCAATCAATGTGAGTCACTGTTATACAAACAACGACGATAATACATTCTTATTTACTTCAGATACAGGATTCCCAGTAAGACTTTCGTTCTTAACAGGAACAATCGTAGATGATAATGATACGATCACTATTTATGATGGATCAGATGCAACAGGTCCTGTATTATTTGATGGAAACAATGCTGGAGATTTAACAGGATTAATTGTTGAATCTACAGGTGGAAATATCTTTATGGTAGTTAACAGTGGTGGATTTACAAGTTGTGCTTCTGGAAACGGAACCACTTGGGAATGGACTGCAGAATGTTTAACATGTTTCAAACCAACTGCCACGTATACAGTTGTTGAAGATTGTGCTCAAGGAGAGCAATTCTTAGTAGAAGTAGAAATCTTAGCTACAGGCGACGCAATGTCTATCACAATTACTGATGACTTTGGAAGTGCACCACAAGTAGTAACAGCAGAAGGAGTATATACTTTTGGACCATATCCAAATGCAACTCCAGTGGTATTTACAGTAGCAGATACTGATGATACAAACTGTGTGTTAACAAGTGATCCACAAACACAAGCGTTCTGTCCAGATCAAGCTTGTAGTATTATCAATGCTGGATATGACCAATCACAAACGTGTGATGTAACTTCAACAGACTTATCTGCTACATTCATGGCAAGTGCGATTACGTCTGATACAAGTACATATACTATTAGTGATTTACAATGTCCACCAGATAACTTAACGGGAGAGCCAACGTCTATTACATTAGATGATAGATATTCTTCTGCTGTAGATATAGGATTTACTTTCTATTACTTTGGAACAGCATATACGCAACTATCAATTGGAGCGAATGGATTAATTTCATTTGACCCTGCTGATGTTGGAGCATTCTGTCCATGGAACTTTGCGCCAGGAGATTTACTTCCAACGCCAGCGGTTCCTGATAATGCAATTCACGGAGCATACCATGATATTGATCCTGGTGTAGCCGGAGATCACTATATCGAATATGCTGTAGTAGGAACAGCTCCTACACGTCAGTTTAAAGCAACATTCTTTGATGTACCACACTTTGGATGTAATGATATCATGACAACGCAACAGATTATTTTATATGAGTCTTCAAATGTTATTGATGTAATCTTAATCGAGAAGCCATTCTGTCCAACTTGGAATGATGGGGGTATTGCAATTGTTGGTATTCAAAATGCTGGAGGAACAGTAGGATATGCACCTCCAGGAAGAAATAACGGAGTTTGGGAAGTAACTGAACAAGAATTATGGAGATTTGTGCCAGACGGAAATCCAAACTACACATTCGAGTGGTTAGATCCAGATGGAAACGTAATTAGTAATGATACAGATATTACAGTATCTCCAACAGAAGATACCACTTATACGGCATCTATAACGTATGCACTAGCTGATGGTTCTTTGGTAACATTAACAGACGATGTTACGGTTACTGTACAGAAAAATCCAGAAGTTGGACCTGCAGGACCAATAGAAGTATGTGATGAAGATCTTGATAATATTGCTGAATTTGACTTAACGTCTGTTGAAGGTGATTTATTATTGCCAAACGATCCTGCTGATCCTATAACTGTTACGTATTATGAATCAATGACCGATGCAGAAGCAGGAACAGGAATGTTAGCTGATCCTACAGCATATACAAGTGGCGGAGGAACTGTATATGTCCGTCTAACGAATGATGATACAGGATGTTACGCAACTGGAAGCTTCCAAGTAGTAGTATTAGATCAAATTGATCCAGCAAGCATCGGATTAGAAGGTGAGTGTATTAATGATGAGTATACAATTACTGTATCTCCTTTAAATAATGAATATGATCCTGCAACCGTAACTTATGAGTGGTCTGGTGGTTCATCATCTGATAATGACGGTTCAACATTTATTGCAACCGACGATGGAGAATACACAGTAACAATCACAACTGCTGAAGGTTGTTCAAGTTCACAAACATTTACAGTAATCAACTCTATGTGTTCATTCCCACAAGGAATTTCGCCAAATGGAGATAACTTAAATGATACATGGGACTTACGAGCATTTAGAGTACAGGAATTAGAGATATTTAATTCTCATGGTCGTTCAGTATATCAAAAGAATCAGTATACGAACGAATGGAGAGGTCAAACAAATGATAATGATGAATTACCAGTAGGAACTTATTTTTATGTATTGAGACTTGAAAATGGAGAAGCTAAAAACGGATGGATTTATCTAAACAAGTAGGCTTCCCTAAAATTAAACATCTAAATTCTTAAAAATAATATTACATCATTTATCATGAAGAACTTATATATCGCACTATTTGCATTACTTTTTTCACTACCATCTCTTGCACAGCAAGATCCACAGTACACACAGTACATGTACAATATGGCAGTAATAAATCCTGCATATGCAGGATCTAGAGAAGGAATATCTTTAGGTGCATTATACAGAAACCAATGGACCGGATTTGACGGAGCCCCAAGAACGTTTACGTTCTTTGGGCATTCGCCTGTCGGTAAAAACGTAGGATTAGGATTGTCTTTAATTGCAGACCAAATTGGGCCTGTAAAAGAAACCAATACTTACGCTGACTTTGCATATACACTAAATTTAGGAGGCGCTCATAAATTAGCGTTTGGAATTAAAGGAGGACTTACTTTCCATGATATTGGATTGTTATCTCAAGTAAATCCAACACTTATTGATCAAGGAGATGAAGCTTTCTCTAGTGATGTAAATGAGACAACCTTTAATATCGGAGCTGGACTTTTTTACTATTCTGACAATTACTATTTAGCATTATCGGTTCCTAACTTTTTGAAAGGTAAACACCTAGACGTTAATGGTAGAGCATATGGTTCAGAAGTACAACATTATTTCCTTACTGGAGGTTATGTTTTTCAAGCAAGTCCAAATACAAAAATCAAACCATCATTCTTAGTAAAGTCTGCATTTGATGCACCTACATCATTTGACCTTAACTTGAATGCTTTGTTCTATGAAAAGTTTGAAATTGGAGCTTCGTACCGTTTGGATGACTCTTTTAGTGGAATGGTCAACTTTGCGATCAACCCGAGATTACGTATAGGTTATGCCTATGATGCTGTGACTTCAGAAATCTCTTCTGTAGCAAACGCATCGCACGAAGTATTTTTATTATTTGATTTATACTTCCCAAGAAAAGTTTCTCGTTCGCCTAGATATTTCTAACACCTAAACGCCAAAAAAACAATGAAAAAATTATTTATATTATTTCTTATTCTAGCAACATCTAATGTGTTTGCTCAGAATGATAAAACCAAAAAAGCGGATAAGCTTTATAACCGACTTGAATATGTTAAAGCGGCTGAGGAATATCAAGAAATAGCGATTGAAGAAGCTGATGCGTATGTATATGAGCAGTTAGCAAATTGTTATTACAATCTTTTCAAAGCGAAGGATGCAGAGCGGTGGTATAGCCAAACGATTTCTGAGGGAAATACAAAACCAGATGTGTACTATAAGTATGCGCAAATGTTAAAGGCTAACGGTAAGTACCAACAACATAACGAATGGATGGCGAAGTTTGCAAAAGCAAAGCCAAGAGATAAAAGAGCAATCGCTTTTAACAAAAATCCAAATTACATTCCGCAAATCTTAGCGAAAGTGACAAAGTTTGAAGTGAAGAATTCTGAAATTAACACAAAAAACTCTGATTTTGGAGCTATTTCAGCAGGAAACACTGTATACTTTACATCTACGCGTGATGGAGGAAGAAAATATGGATGGAACGATCAACCATACTTAGACATTTATATGGCTACGTACGATGGTGATGGAGAATTATCTAATGCAGTTGCTTTATCTAAAGACATCAACACTAAGTTTCACGAAGGAACAGTAAGTTTCTCTCCAGACGGTAAAACAATGTATTTTACTCGTGAGAATTACTATGACGGTAAGTTCAAGAAAAGTGAAGAAGGACAAGGAACATTAAACTTGTATACAGCAACAATGTCTGGCGGAGAATGGACAAATGTAAAACCAGTTCCATTTAACAATGATGAGTACTCTGTAGGACATCCAGCAGTAAGTGCTGATGGTAAAACATTATATTTTGCTTCTGATATGCCAGGAGGTTTAGGTCAGTCTGACTTATATAAAGTGGCTATCAATAGTGATGGATCTTTCGGAGAACCTGAAAACTTAGGAGGTGATATCAACACTGAAGGAAGAGAATTTTTCCCATACATTAGTAGTAACAATACATTGTACTTTTCATCTGATGGACATTTAGGTATTGGAGGATTAGATGTATTTGCTGCTAGAGTAAAAGATGCTGGTTTTGGAGCAGTTCGTAACTTAGGAACACCATTAAACAGTAACTCTGACGACTTCTCTTTTACATTTGATGAAGAGTCTAAAAAAGGATTTGTTGCTTCTAACCGCGAAGGTGGAAAAGGAGATGATGATATCTATGAAGTAAACTTAATCAATCCTATTTGTGATGTTGATTATGTAATTACAGTAACAGATAAAGAAACTGGAGCGATCTTAAGTGGAGCAAAAGTTGTATTAGCTGACGATCAAGGAAATAGTGTTGGTACTAAAACGACTGATGCTGAAGGAAAAGTAGTTTTCAAAGTTGAATGTGATAAGTCTTCTCAATTAGAAGCTAGTATTGAAGGATATGTTCCTGAAAAAGTGGATGTAAACAGTGGAGATAATCCAGAAAGAGTTGTAGACATTCCATTAGCGCCAATTGAAGAAATTATCGAAGAAGAAGTGATTGTATTAAACCCAATTTTCTTCGACTTTGATAAGCATAATATCAGACAAGATGCTGCTTTTGAGTTAGACAAAGTTGTTTCTGTAATGACAAAGTATCCAAACATGGTGATTAAAGTAGAAACGCATACTGACTTTAGAGGTCCTGCTTCTTATAACCAACGCTTATCTGAAAGAAGAGCAAAATCTACAGTACAATACATCATCTCTAAAGGAATTGATGCTTCACGTTTAAGCAGTGAAGGAAAAGGAGAAAGCTCTCCATTAATTGACTGTAAAAAATGTACGGACGAAGAACACCAACAAAACCGTCGTTCTGACTTCATTATTGTAAGCAAAGACTAAATACAATAACATATATTATTAAAAACCTGTAACTCCTATAGTTGCAGGTTTTTTATGTTATATACTTTCTAGTATGATGCAAAATCAGTAAGTTTATTAAAAATCATTTCTATGACCATTACTATTAAAGATCAGTCACTTACAGGTGATATTCTCAGCCAAATACAAATTGCTGTTAAAAGCGAAATTGTGACAGTAAAAGATATTATTGAGGCAAGAGTTACCTCAGAAGTAGAAGCGTATAATAACAAGCTTCCAGACTATTTTAAAGGGTTTATTCGTCCAACAAAATCAAGAACAAACACTCAATGGTTACAAACTCAAAAAAAGTCGTGCTAAAATAGATGCAGAACAGCAAACATTCATCGCGCTAAATGCATTTCAACAAAATGGATACCTTGTTTTAGTAGACGATCAACAAGCAGAAAGCTTAGAGCAAGAAGTATTAGTTACAGGGGCAACAACGGTTAGTTTTGTAAAACTTACACCTTTAGTAGGAGGATAAATTTATTTTATGGGATTAACAGACAGTCTAAAAAATTTATTTGGTTCTAAAAAAGAAGAGAAACCTATAGAAAATCCTTTATATGAAGCACAGCTAAAAAAAATCTTAGAAGATGTTTTTTTAGAAGGTTACAGCTATACAATTTCATTCTCAAAGTTGAAATCATATAAAGAATTAAAGGGCAAAGAAGCAACTTTTAAGAAAGAATTTGTTCAATACTTAGCAGAAAAAAGAGTTTTCTTATTTAAAAAAAGTTCAAGTAGACCACTCTCAAATATTGAAAGTAATAAGCGGCACATATGTGGTGAATTATTAACTGCACTCTTACGTAGCAACCTTGAATATACGCCTGTGGAGTTTGCTAAATTGATGGATTTCTTTGAACATTCTTCAACTACTCAAAAAAATCGTATCCATTTTTCGGATTGGCCAATTGGGTTTGCAGCGCAGCAAATTCAAAAAAGTGTCAAAAAAAATGGACTATCTCCCGAATGGAAAGCTTACATAGAAAAATTTCTAGCTTTTCCAGCTATGAAAATCAAAAATAATTATATGGGAGCTGATTTGGACAAAGTGGAAACTAAACTCAAAAATCTACTTTTCGAGGGTCAAAACACTACAGGGAAAACGCTTCCGTATACACATATAGATGATCAATTTGGTAAAATGTTCAATCCAGAAATCATTGCCATGGAAGAAAATCTTCGCAATCATTTCTATGAACTTTGTCATCTTTTTACCAAAGCAACAAGTAGCAAACCTTCTCAACGTTTTCTTAAAAACACGAGTAGTATCATAGATAAAATAAGCATTATTAAATACAAAGCTATTGTGCATCCTTTGTTGGAACATGTCATACAACTAAAGCAAATAGAAACTGTTATACGAGAGACGTATGCTGGACAAATGTATGAATATCCTCATCATGAGTTTGTACAAGAAAAAAGTACCATATTTCTTAAAGGTTTGGTTTGGAGTTTAGTAAAATTTCATGACACCGTAACTTTAAACTTGATAGCGAAGCTTGCAGAACGCTGTTATAAAAAGATTCCAGGAGTTGGTCCTGCTGCAGCTGGAATTGGAAATGCATGTATCTACGTATTAGCAAATACCAAAGGGTTGGAAGGAATTAGCCATTTGTCAAGATTAAAGCTAAAAATCAAGCAAAATAATACCCGAAAACTGATTGAAAAATATATTGAAGAAGCATCTATAAAATTGGGAATTTCTTCTTCAGAAATTGAAGAGCTTTCTATTCCTACTTTCGGATTGGAAGATGGAGCTAAGACCTATGCATTCGATGATTATACACTTGAAATTAGCATACAGGAATTAGGGAAAATAAATCAGGTTTGGAGAAAAGCTGATGGGAAAACACAAAAAACGACACCATCTTTTGTGAAAAGTTTAGTAAAACACACAACAAAACTTAAGAAAGCAAAAAATGATGTCACACAAATTAAAAAGTACCTCACCGCACAACGTGATAGAATAGATCGAGTATACTTAGAAAATCGTATTTGGACGTATGAAAATTTTAAAAAATATTATTTAAATCATGGTTTAGTTTGTTTTATCGCAAAAAGACTTTTATGGCAATTTAAAAAAGACGATACCTTTGTTACCGCTTTATATCTTAACAATCAATGGACAACTCAAGAAGATACCGTATTAGATTGGATTATAGATGAAACAGAAGTTCGCTTATGGCATCCAATTTATGAAACAAGTGAAGGCGTGTTATTTTGGCGCACAAAACTAGAAACCATTGAACTCAAACAACCGCTAAAGCAAGCGTATCGAGAGGTGTATATATTGACAGATGCAGAAATTGATACGAGAACATACAGCAATCGAATGGCAGCTCATATTCTGAAACAACATCAATTTAATGCATTGACAGGTGTTCGCGGATGGAAATATGCGTTAATTGGTGCTTTTGATGGTGGATATGATGGAGGAGTGGCAAAAATTCACGTAAAAGCACATCACATAGAAGCACAATTTTGGATCAATACTTTAAATGCAGAAGATGAGTATAATGATACGGGAATATGGAATTATGTGGCAACTGATCAAGTGCGATTTATAAAAGATCAAGAAGTTATGGATTTGCTAGATGTTCCGAAGCTAGTATTATCTGAAATTTTACGAGATGTAGATTTATTTGTAGGTGTATGTAGTGTTGGAAACGATCCGCAATGGAGAGATAATGGCGGATTACCGCAATATACTGATTACTGGACGAGCTATTCTTTTGGGAATTTGAATGAATTAGCAAAAACGAGAAAGGAAATTTTAGAAAAACTCTTGCCGCGATTAAAAATCAGTAAAGTTGCTACAATTGATGGGAAGTTTTTACGTGTAAAAGGAACAAAACGCACCTACAAAATTCACATAGGAAGTTCCAATATTTTAATGGAACCAAACGATCAATATTTATGTATTGTTCCTGAGAGAGGGAAAGATAAAAATACAAACAATATCTTTTTGCCTTTTGAAGGCGATCGTGGATTATCATTAGTATTGAGTAAAGCATTTTTATTGGCTGCAGATGATAAAATTACCGACAAAACCATTCTAAGTCAAATAAAAAAATGATAGAAGCGGAAGCAAATTGTAGTAACAAAGCATCACAAGAACTGAAACAAAAATTACAACAAACACATATTGCTGTAGTTGGTTGTGGCGGTTTGGGTTGCGGAACATTACTATCTTTAGCATTGCTTGGTGTTGGAAGACTGACACTTATTGATGATGATCGAGTAGAGGAAAGAAATTTACAACGTCAAATTTTATATGATTTGAACTCGGTTGGAAAGTACAAATGCAATGTTGCAAAAGAACAATTGCAAGCACGTACTAAAGAAGTGAAAATAAATACTTTTAAAGAACGTTTAACCTCCAAAAACAGTAATCAATTACTAAAAGAAGCTGATATCGTTTTAGACTGTACCGATAATTATACCGCTCGTTTAGTCATAGATGCTTTCTGTAGCAAATACAATGTTCCTATGGTATATACAGGTGTAAAAGCTTCTGAAGGTCATATTTCGGTGTTCAATTACAAAGGTGGAAAATCGATGGCAAATACGTTTACAAATGATCAAACCATCTTTCAAACAGAAGATTGCAATGATTCAAGAGTGATGCCGCAAATTGTAACGATGGCTTCCAGTTTTCAAGTAAATGAAGTTGTCAAAATTCTCCAAGAAGCTTCTAATGTTCTCCAAGGAAAGTTGCAAGTATTTAATCTTTCTAAAAATGTATTTCGTGTGTTTGAGCTTAAGTAAAAAAGTAATATCACACTAAAAAATAATCACGTAGTAACACGCTATATCAAATCAGTTGTACTTTCTACATTTGGAATAACCAACCACTCCATATTATGAAAGTCACTAATATTCATCCAATAACTCAAACTGGAGTTACTGCTAGCGAACACTACATAGATGGGCGCCCTTGTTTTAGCCCAGATGGAAATACTGTATTGTTTGAACGTGCAGGGAAAGAAATTCCTAGGCAAGATTTTGGACAGTAGACATTAATACAAAGACGGAAAACATATAATATAAAAGTGATGATTACAATTGCTCAAGAGCTTCTTGGTCATTGAACACAGAGCAAAACACAAATCAAATAACTTTTACAGGCGTTTTTCCAAAAAGTAGTTTACCACACAATAGAATCATGCTGCTCACTGAAAATGGCGCAGACAATAGCGCACAACAACTTACAGTTTCAGGTTATGAAAACGCAGAACTTGCATATCCAACATGGTATGCAAATGGACTCACATTGTTAGTTACAAACTGTACAAACAATCAACCAAAGCTTTTAAAAGTTGATATCAATTCGTTACAGTCGCAAGAACTCACCTATCAAGGATATTGGTCAGGAATGGGTACAGTAAACCTTGTAAATGAAGAAATGATTGCATATGCTGGGCAACCAGAGTCTAGCGGCATATATAATCAAAATAATAATAAAATATGCATGCAAATAGGTGATAATACACCTTTTGTATTTTCAGATCCTGCAGAAGGTGCAATAGGGCGCGCACCATGGTTTAGCAATGACGGTCAGTTAATGGCTTTTGAAGCAATGTCTAGTCAAGGAAAACTTCAAATCTTTATAAAAAGTGTTGATTTATCAAATCGAAATACTCCTATAATTCCAGTAGGTAATGGAAATTTTGCTGCGCAACATGCAAAATTTTCACCAGATGGCTCACAATTAGTTTGGGTGCAAAATGACAATCAAGGAAGATCTAGAATATATTTGGGAACTATTGACTATTAAAATTTAACAGTAAAATGTCAAAATCGAGTATTTCTACCGTATTATTTTAAAGCTATAAACTTTACATTTGAAAAACATGTTTTGATGTGATTCCCCAACAATGCACTATGATGCTTTAGAAATTTACATATAGTAATGACTACACATGAAAATATACTTATTGGGAGCGATACTTCTTCATCGTTAGCAGCAATCTTAAAAAGCTTGCAAACTATGGATCAGTATAGTTTTATTACAGCAACACGTGTGTCAGACATTGTACAGCTTTCAAAATCTATTCAGCCTACATTGTTAATTCTAAGTTTTAGAGACAACCAAAATGTAATTAACTCCTTGCTCTCATATCATCGTGATTTTTCCATTCCTTTAGTGTGTTTACGAACTAGAAATGAACATCGAAAATTGCAGTTACGTGACAATTTAGTAGTGTTTACACAATTGTTTGAATATGGAATGCAATCCAACAATCTTATTACCAACATTCTGGGAATTTTAAACTTAATTAAAAAGACACAAGCCGTTTCTATATCAAAAACATTTGTTCCCAAAGGAAAATTAACAGAAGACCAAAGCAAAGACTTAACACGCTATACACTTGAACTTGATCAAAAAAAAGCCTTATTGGACAAAATTAAAGAACGTATTAAACAATTATATAGCAATGTAGATGCGTCTACTAAAACACAATTAATGTCTATTGTCAATACGATCAAAATGACACGAAACGATCAAAAACATTGGGACGACTTTAAGCATTATTTCGAAAATGTAAATCCTAACTTTCTTAAAAAACTAAGCGCTAAATTTCCTTGCCTTACTGAAAAAGACTTAAAATATTGTTGCTATCTAAAAATGAATATGTCTAACGAAGACATTCGCCTTATACTAGGAATCAATCAGGAAAGTGTACGTACACATAAATACCGATTAAAGAAAAAAATGGTGTTAGAAAAAGATCAAGACTTACGCAATTACATACAAACTTTTGTGAATTAGTAAAACGAAAAGAAGCTGCCTATAACAGCAGCTTCCAAACTATAGTTTTATGTAAATGATTGTCTAGAATGTACAACCTAAAGCAGATTGACATCCGTCTACTAATGATTGACAACCAGGACCATCAATTGTTCTAATCGTTCCACACTGAATAATATTCAGTGTTGGACAATTAAATCTTGTAGGACAAAAACGTGTTGGACAAAATAAGGTCACTGGGCAAGCCAATGTAACAATAGTTCCACCATTTACTTGGCTTTTTTCTAAATTTGATACTACATTCTTATTCAGTGTCAACTTCTTTAAACTCTTTTTATTTTTTTTCATAATTAAAAATTTAATGGTTTAAAAAGGACACGCAATCGTATCTGTAGGACACGCTATAGAGTCAGTTGGACATGCTATAGAATCAGTAGGACATGCAATTGTATCAATAGGACATGCTAAAGTATCAATAGGACAAACCAATGTACGTGGACAATTAATAGTTAAAATAGGACAATTCCAACGTGTTTCAATAGGACAAACAACTACGGTAAAAATTCCTGTACCTCCATTGGCTTGTTGTCCTTCTAATTTTGATACTACTTTCTTATTTAGTGTCAATTTTTTTAAACTTCGTTTGTTTTTTTTCATGGTTTTCTTGTTTTTAAAAAATTATATTTCATAACGTTACGTAACAGTATCACAAAGATTAGGCTAATTGCAAGATCGTAAAACAGCTTTCTGAATACTTTTTTTGAGTGTTTTTCCTATTTTTATATCAGGAAAAACACTATTTAAACTATTGCAATAATTTTCATTTTAATATATTTGAAAGTGTAATTGAATATTCGCTAATGTTAATCCTAGCGCAATAGAAAACCAACAATAAGATGAAAAAGACCTTGAAAATTTTAGCGGTTATACTAGTGTTAATTGTAATAGTAGTTGCGTTTAACTATTCCAAATTGAATATCATTTCGGGATATTCGGCAAAAAGTATGAGTTCTTCTGTTTTTGTTGCTGGAAGAGCGCCCGCATTTACTGATAGTACGGATAATGGTTTCACTCCAATAAACATTGCAAGAGATTTTGTTGACCTACAAAAGAAATATGCTTCGGCTTCAGTGTACGGTCTTATGGAACGAAAAGCCATTTATCGAAAAGGTTTGGGAAGTGTTCTTATTGATGATGAATATGACATTACCAAAGAAACACCTGTGCCACTTCGTACAAATATTGCACGCATGATGCCTTATCCGTATGGAAACATGCCACAAAAAGACACTACGTTTTCGAATATAGATTATACTAAAATTGAAAATGCAGTAAAGTACGCTTTTTCCAAAGAGGAAGGTGAGGATATTAAAAAGACACGAGCTGTACTGGTTTTGTATAAAGATCAAATTATCTCTGAAAAATATGCAAATGGTTTTAATAAAGACTCTAAATTTTTAGGTTGGTCTATGACAAAAAGCTTGGTAAGTACCATGTATGGAATTTTACAATATGAAGGAAAATTGAATGTTTGGGACAAAGCACCAATAGATGCTTGGAAATCGGATGAGCGTAATAATATAACCTTGCACAACTTATTACAGATGAATAGTGGCTTAGAATGGGAAGAGGATTACAGTAAAATTTCTGATGTGACAAAAATGCTTTTCCTTGAAAAAGATATGACTACCTCGCAGATAGATAAACCATTAGTTGGAAAACCAAACGAAACATGGAACTACTCTTCTGGAACTTCAAATTTACTTTCTGGAATCTTGCGCAAGCAATTTGATACTCATCAAGAATACTTAGACTTTCCGTATGTAAACTTTATTGATAAAATAGGAATGCATTCTATGCTAATTGAAGCAGATATGGAAGGAAACTATGTTGGTTCTTCCTATGCATGGGCAACACCGCGCGATTGGGCAAAATTTGGATTGTTATACTTGCATAGAGGCGAGTGGAATGGCGCACGTATTTTCGATGATTCTTGGGTAGATTATATTACAAAATCAACACCAACTTCAAATGGACGTTACGGAGGGCATTTTTGGCTCAACGCTGGCGGATTTCACCCAGATGTTCCAAAAGATATGTATTCTGCAAATGGATACCAAGGACAACGTGTGTATGTTATTCCTTCAAAAGATTTAGTTATAGTGCGTTTCGGTTTGGTAGGAAAAGATGGCATGGACTTCAATAAGTTTATAAGCGAAATTTGTAATTCAGTCCAATAAAAGAACATGCTGTAACTACGGCAACCATTCATATAATAAAGAGATATAATCTACATTTTTCTGTACATTGTATCTCTTTTTTTGTGTAAAAACTCAAATTCTTCATAAATACAGAATCATTTTACACAATTTCTAAACACAGTACAATATTGCAACATATTACTGATTTGGTGTAATATTACAATTTTAATATTGTAAAATGTTTGAAATTAAAAACATTTGTTGTATATTTGCAATGTAATTCTTTCGGAAGAATATAATGTTAAGCTTAAAAATATGTAGGAAATTGTTCGCGACTATTTTTTTACAACCTAAGGAGAAAGCCGAAAAGCCTTTTACAAAGAGTAGGTAAAAAATTTTAAAAATTACAATTATGCCAGTTAGTCCAAATGAAATTGCTAACATTAATTTTAGTGCAATGCTAGGGAAACCTCTAACAGCAGTTATTGATGCACAAGCAGCAGCAGCTTTATCAACAGTAGATTTTATCAACGAAGTAGGTCTTGATGAATCTGGAAATGTGAAAAATGTAACATTCGCATATTCTAAATTAGTGGATGGATCACCAACATCGGTAACATTAACAACTCCTTTGTTAACCATTGTTCCAATTCCATTTTTAAGAGTTGCTGATACAACGATTGATTTTAATGCTAAAATCTCTAGTGTAACAAAAGTTGAAACTGTAGCTAGTCACAAATTAGATTTAAGTGCTGAATTAAGTTTACGTTGGGCTTGGGGACGTTTCAAGTTCAAAGGAAGCTATTCGTACCAAAAGAAAAGCACGTACTCAGATGAGTCTAAACGTTCATACAGTATGAATATTAGAATCAATGCTGTACAAGACGAAGTTCCAGCAGGAATGAGTCGTGTATTAGATATGCTTGAAGAATCTATTACAGAATCTTAGAACGTACTACACTAACAAATTCAGGAAGCCTCTTCGGAGGTTTCCTTGACTTAAAAACAAAAATCATGATTACATTAAAAGACTATATAGGAAAGATTTATAAAGAAGTCACTAATGCAAAAGTGCAATCAGATATTGAAACCTTAGCCATTGCTCAGGAATATATTCAAAATCCAATGCTAAAGCATTTTGCGGTACCAAATATTCGTATCAAAGACATGCAATTAACTATTCCTGTTGCAGTAGATACCACACAAACAGTTACAAGAGAGTATACAGAAAGAGAAATTCAAGATGTATATGAAATGGCATTCTTTAAAGTAATGGATGACTTATATCCAACAAAAACAGATGATCAAGTTGCCTATTTAGAAAGCATCAAACCAGAATTGGCTGCAAAAGCAGAAGCACAGTCTCAAGAAGCTGCTGTTGATTTGCGTCAAGCAACTGCAGCAGATCAAGCAATATCAGCTCCACAAGCAGATACACCAACAACAGATGCTGCTAGTAGAAATGTAGAATCATCTACTGTAAAAACAACAGGAGAAACTTCATCAACACCAAACAATTATTCAATTGCAGTAAATAAAGCAGCGATCAAATTTGCAGAAGTATCGTATGCTTTTGTAGGAGCAGTGTATGTAGAAGAGCATGTATATCAGAGTGCTTTAGTACAAGAAATTGAAGCCAATTTGCAACCAAAATCACCGGAAATTGAAGAACTTCCTGTCATTGTAGAAACACAACGCTTAAAAGAAATTGATGATCCTGCAAGCTTAATTAGTATTAAAGTAAATATTACTGATGACGCTATGGAATGGACAACCGATGTTGATGACAATGGCAATACTGTACAAGTACTAGATTATCTATAAACGCACGTACTTCATGCAGTTTTGTATGAAGTAGCACAAAATAGAAACACATGAAAACAAGTATAATAGAAAAAAATACCTTTTTTGAAGCTTCCATTTTTAAAGTAGACTTGATTTCTGAATTGCTTCGCTCCAAATCATCACGCTTTTTAGCAGAGATTGAACGTTGGCTTTCAGAAAATCAAGAAGTACTAAAACAATTTGGGTTTGTAGAATCAAGTAGAATGAGCATTTTGCAAAATCAACTATTTGTGGCCAAAAACAAAGATGTTCCACAAAAAAGAAGACATCTGTTACTCATTGGAGCCAATTGTTTGGAAATGGCACATAGTGTATTGATGAATTTACATGAACCCATCAAAACGAAACTTACACAGGGAAGAGAAACCATTCAGCAAATTTTAGTAATGGTCAAAGATAATCCAACGTATCAGCAAGGACAACGAGAAAACTTTAATCAATACGTAAAAAATACCTGGAAACGATTGCGACAAGATCCACAATTTAGTTCTGTAGCTGTACAATTGCAAACGGTACTTCCTGAAGTAGATATTTACAGAATTATTGCGGAAGAAGTAGAATTATAACTCATATAGCAGGACCTGTCAAATGAGTATTTCAAAAAAAATCCCAAAGCGTTTCTGCTTCGGGATTTTAGTTGTCTTTTATCTTTCCTTTATAGATCGAATCCTAGATTTACGCCTAATTTTTGCGCAATTAATTTATTGATTCGAGTTTTAATGGCGTTCACCTTCACGCTTTCTAAAACGTTATTAGCAAAAGCATACATTAGTAATGCTTTTGCTTCCTTCATCGGAATTCCACGTGAACGTAGGTAAAATAAAGCATCTTTATCCAATTGCCCAATAGTACAACCGTGTGAACATTTTACATCATCTGCAAAAATTTCTAACTGCGGTTTTGTATTGATAGTTGCTTTATCGTCTACTAAAATATTATTATTTGCTTGAAATGCATTGGTCTTCTGTGCTTCTTTCTCTACAATTACCTTTCCATTGAAAACTCCTGTTGAACGATCACCAAAAATTCCTTTATAGTCTTGATGACTTTCACAATTTGGTTCAATATGATGCACCAATGTATTGTGATCAACATGCTGCTTATCACCAATAATCGTAATTCCTTTCATCGTAGAATCAATGTGTTCTCCCTTTTGGAAAAACTGTAAATTGTTACGTACTAACTTTCCTCCAAAAGAAAATGTATGTACAGAAACATTACTACTTTGTTTTTGTGAAATGAACGTATTATCAATCAAAGAAGCTTCTTGATTGTCGTTTTGAACTTTATAATAATCAACAATAGCACGTTTGTTTGCAAAAACTTCGGTTACCGAATTTGTCAGTACCACATTGGATGTTAAACTTTGGTGACGCTCAATAATTTGTACGTGTGAGTTCTCGTCAACTACGATCAAATTTCGAGGTTGTAGCATTACTGAAACTTCATTTCCTGTTGAAAAATGTACAATTTGTATTGGTTTTTCAACTACTTTGTTTTTTGGAATATGAATATAAGCTCCTTCTGAAGCAAAAGCAGTATTCAAAGACGTCAAACTGAGATCGGCTTTAGCGGCTTTATTATAATATGAATCAATAATGATTTTATATTTCGGCTTGTTTAGTGCAGAACTCATTAAACAAACATCAATTCCATCATGTGTAGTTTCCGAAAGGAATGAGCTATACTTTCCATCAATAAAGACAATTTTATAGGTGTCAATATCGTGGATAAAATATTTTTTTACATCCTTAAACTCAATCGCAGATTCTTGTTGCGGTGAAATCGTGTAGTCATGCTTCAATAAAGATTTTAACGAAGTATATTTCCAATCTTCATCTTTCTTTGTCGGAAATCCTTTTTGCTGAAATGTCTTAATCGCCGTGTTTCTGATTTCATTCAATTCTTTTGATTGATCGTTTACACGATCTTCAAAAACCATAAAGGATGACAATAATTTATCTTTTAACTCCATTTGTAACTCTCCTTAAATAGTTGCTTCTTGCTTAATCCAATCGTATCCTTTTTCCTCTAATTCTAAGGCCAATTCTTTAGTTCCTGATTTTACAATTTTTCCATTGTGCAATACGTGAACATAATCAGGTACGATATAATCTAACAAACGTTGATAGTGCGTAATAACAATAACAGCATTGTCTTCGCTACGTAATTTATTTACACCATTTGCCACAATTCGTAAGGCATCAATATCCAAACCAGAATCGGTTTCATCTAAGATGGCTAATTTTGGCTCTAGCATTGCCATTTGAAAAATCTCGTTACGTTTTTTCTCTCCACCAGAAAATCCTTCGTTTAAGGAACGCGATAAAAATCGTCTGTCTATTTCTAGCAACTCCGCTTTTTCACGTATTTTCTTTAGCATTTCACTGGCTGGCATTTCTTCCAAACCTTTTGCTTTGCGTGTTTCGTTAATAGCTGTTTTCACAAAGTTGGTTACAGAAACTCCCGGAATTTCTACTGGATATTGGAATGATAAAAATACACCTTCATGTGCACGTTCTTCAGGGCCTAATTCTTCAATATTTTCTCCATTTAAGAAAATTTCTCCTTCGGTAACTTCATACTCTTCTTTTCCTGCAATAACTGAAGATAAGGTGCTTTTTCCAGATCCGTTTGGTCCCATTATCGCATGTACTTCTCCTGCTTTTACTTCAAGGTTGATTCCTTTCAGAATTCCTTTTTCTTCAATACCTGCGTGTAGATTTTTTATGTGTAACATTTTAAATGTGATATTTTTTAAATCGAATTATTGATTGTTTGTGATGATAATAGTACCATCTTGTCCGCTTGGTTGTTGTACTGAAAGAATTTCTTTCACTTCAATAACTTCTTTCCAAGCGTCTTTTACTGGATTTGGTTTCTTAATGCCTCTTACAACAACAGGAACCATATCGTGGTTATTCTTTTTGAATTTTTGACATTCTTTATTTAACTCATGCATTTTATCGTCAATGACAACTCCATACATTTTACTTCCAGCAGTTTGTAAAACGGCAGCTTTTTCATCATCTAGATATAAAAACATGCCAGAGAATGTATCGTTTACATCTCCAACTGTACGTGTGGTTGTAATTCCAGATTCACTGGTTGTTTCACTTTTTGCTTTTGTTTCTGTTTCGTTCGCTTTAGGGTCATTTTTACAACTTACAATGAGTAAGCATAATGCGAAGATGAAATAGATTTTTTTCATATTGTATGATTTTATGATTGATTATCCAACAGAACCTTCTAATGAAATTTCTAATAGTTTTTGAGCTTCAACAGCAAACTCCATTGGTAATTTGTTCAACACTTCTTTGCTGAAACCATTTACAATTAAAGCAATAGCTTTTTCAGTATCAATTCCACGTTGGTTGCAATAGAAAATTTGATCTTCTCCAATTTTGCTTGTCGTGGCTTCGTGTTCTATTTGTGCAGATTTGTTTTTTGCTTCTATGTAAGGAAACGTATGAGCTCCACATTTGTTTCCCATTAAAAGTGAATCACATTGCGAGAAGTTACGTGCGTTTTCTGCTTTGGAAGCTATTTGCACCAAACCTCGATAGCTGTTTTGGGATTTTCCAGCAGAAATACCTTTGGAAATGATGGTACTCTTTGTATTTTTTCCAAGGTGAATCATTTTTGTTCCAGTATCAGCCTGTTGGTAATTGTTTGTTACGGCGATAGAGTAAAATTCACCAACCGAATTATCACCTTTCAATACGCAACTTGGATATTTCCATGTTACAGCAGAACCTGTTTCTACTTGTGTCCAAGAAATCTTAGAATTGGTTTCGCACAATCCTCTTTTGGTTACAAAATTGAAAACACCTCCTTTTCCGTTTGCATCTCCAGGGAACCAGTTTTGAACGGTAGAATACTTAATTTCGGCATCGTCCATGGCAATCAATTCTACCACGGCAGCATGCAATTGATTTTCATCACGTGATGGTGCTGTACAACCTTCCAAATAACTTACGTAGCTACTTTCGTCAGCAATCACTAACGTACGCTCAAACTGACCTGTTCCAGCTTCATTGATTCGGAAATAGGTTGATAATTCCATCGGACAACGAACGCCTTTAGGAATGTAACAGAAAGAACCATCGGTAAACACAGCCGAATTTAACGCTGCATAAAAGTTGTCTGTTTTAGGAACTACAGTTCCTATATATTTTTTTACTAACTCAGGATGTTCTTGAATAGCTTCCGAAATAGGGCAGAAGATAATTCCTTTTTCAGCTAAGGTCTTTTTAAAAGTAGTTGCTACAGAAACGGAATCTACTACAATATCAATAGCAATTCCTTGAAGCTTCTTTTGCTCATCAATTGAAATTCCTAATTTCTTATACATTTCCAATAATTCTGGATCTACATCGTCAAGTGTTTTGTTTGGATCTGCTTTTTTTGGTGCTGAATAATATGAAATCGCTTGAAAGTCTGGCTTTTCATAATGAACATTTGCCCAGTCTGGTTCTTCCATTTCTGACCAAATTCTAAAAGCATCCAATCGCCATTCCGTCATCCATTCCGGTTCATTCTTCTTTTTAGAGATTGCTCTGACGATATCTTCATTCAGACCTTTTGGAAACGTATCACTTTCAATGTCAGTATAAAAACCGTACTCATACTCTTTGGTTTCCAGCTCTTTTTGTAATTCTTCTTCAGTATACTTACTCATTCTTTTGTTTGTTCAAAGTTTAAAGTTTCATGTGTAAGGTTTTATGATACTTCCTTATTTCATGTCACTTTTTGACAAATAATTTATAAATGCGCTTATTTTTATCATTTCATGTTGGTAGGTAATATTTCAAGATCATTGTATCAAAAAATACCACATGCCAAAAGGTAGTTACAAAGAGAATGACTCTCCGCAACCACAGGTGCGTTGTGCATTTGGATTGTTAAAAACGAATCCTTTTCCGTTCAATCCGCCTGAATATTCTAACGTTGTTCCTACGAGATATAAGAAGCTTTTTTTGTCGACGATAATTTTGACACCATTGTCTTCAAATATCTTGTCTGCTTCGTTTTGACTTTTGTCAAATGTTAAATCGTACGACAACCCAGAACATCCACCACTTTTCACACCAACACGAACAAAATCAGTAGTTGCATCAAAACCATCATCGGTCATGAGCTCGACTACTTTTTTACGGGCTGTGTCTGAAACTGTTATCATTTTTTTATTTACGTTTAATTTTTACCTGCAAAGATACGCTATTTGCCGCTTTATTCTAAAAAACCTAACATTTATATAATAAATTGTTTGATAGAATTTTTTGATGATAACTTTTTGAACCTTTTTTTGAAGAGAATTTACAGTTGTAAAGTGTGTTTATTTGTATTTTAATTCGATAATTTCTTCGCCAATTAATAAGCGTGTTACTTTTTCTTTTTTGGGAATAGAAGGAGCAAATTGTACAATGATTTTTTGCTTTTTCTTAGCCTTTATCTTTTGCTTGTAATCACTTTTTGTAAAACGAAAACCTGTTTCCAAAAAATAATCAATAGCATGTAAATTATCATTCTTATCTACTAAAAAAATAGTTTCTACATCAACAATTTGAGCTTCGGAAGATTTGTTTTAAAAATGAGCATAATTGTTGCGCACTTTTGATTTTTTTCAGCTTTAATTTTGTAGCCTTCTCAAACACCATATCGGCTTTTGGAAATTGTATACGCCCTAAATTCCACATAGTACTAAATATTAAAAAATTGCTTTTTTTATCAATTGTATGAGTTAAAAAGGTCGCAGAAAAAGAAGAAGTATCAGGAGTAATGATTTTTTCAAGTCGTTTGATTTTATGATTGAATAGCAAAATTATTTTTTTGACTCTTCCAAAGACTTTTGTTATTACTTGGTTTTTGATCATTCATAGAATCATTGGATAGTTATGTTGAGTTTTGTGATATTATTGTTTTATATTATCAAGTATTTCAAAAAAGGATCTATGATTTATTTGTAATTAGTAGTCTGCATAGGCAATAGGAAATACTTTGTAATTATTGATAGTCGGTTTTTGTGAATATGTATTAATGTTAAATTTACATTAACATTCCTCTTAAACAAATTATATATTCTTGTGAGAATCTTTTCTATTTAACCTTAATTTTTATTTATGTTTAAAACATTGTAAATCAAGTATTAGTATTTTTTATTTACAATAGTTTAAAAGAAAAATATTGTTTTGTCATAAATGTATGTTTGAGGTAAAATAGTATTTCATTTGAAAGAAATACGCTATGTGTTTTTACCTGTTGTTATCAATTACGTAATCCTCTACATGTTTGTAGTCCACGGATGTGTTAAATTTGTATAGTTTTAAGATAAGGACATCTTTTTTTACACTTAAATTTTTAACCCCTATTATTTATTTAAATTTTATTATGATGAAAAAAAATTACATGTTAATGTTGATTTTTATTTTTTGCATTTATGGAGTAAATGCTCAAAATTTAAACTACGCCATGTGTTTTGATGGCCTAAATGATTTTGCGCCAGTCTACAGAGCAACTGAAACAGGCATCTTTGGAACAAATGCTAATAATGACAGTTTTACCTTCGAATTTTGGGTAAAAGATAACGGAAGTACAGGAAAACACATGTATTCCAAGCATTATGACACTGGTACAGAAAAACAAGGATATTTTATTGAAAGAGATGGAACTACTGGATTTGTTACTGCAGGAATTGCAAATAACACGAATAACTGGTCAACGGTTACGGGAGCTATTGCTATCAATGATGGAAACTGGCACCATGTAGCCGTAACTTTTAAAATGTCAACAGGTGTTTTGGTATTATATGTTGATGGAGAGTATGAAGGAAATGCTACTGGAATTACACCTGTATTTGGAAATAATGTCGATGCACGTTTGGCAAGTTCTGAATATGAAAACACATTTTTTTCAGGTTCATTTGATGAATTTAGAGTGTGGAATGTAGTGCGCACGCAAACTGAAATAGCATCAACAAAAAATATGCAATTAGATACAGCGGCACTTCCTGCTGGTTTGATTCAATACTTTCAATGTAATGAAGGAATTCCAGGGTATGATAACTGGGTATTGTATCAATTGTTAGACCATACAGGAAATAATCGCCCAGGAGATTTATGGAATGTAAGTCGTTGGGGAGCTTGTTCAAATTGGGTAGATTCAGTGCCAAATTCAACATTATCAACAGAAACGTTTGAAGCAACTACAGAAGGATTAGATTTATATCCAAATCCAGCAAGAGATTTTGTAAAGATCAACGGATTGAAAACAAACGAAAGCTATGCAATTTATAACATACTTGGAGCAGTTGTAAAAAGTGGGAAAGTAACAAACAACGAAGAAATTAGTATTGCGAGTTTAAAAAATGGGATGTATTTCTTTAAGTTAGAAGATAACAGAACCTTGAAGTTCATTAAGAAATAGAAACTATATTTTATCAGATTTATTTACAAGATAATAGCGAATGACTTTAGTTATTCGCTATTTTTTTGTTTGAATTGTGTTTTCAATTTTACTCAATATATAATTGTTTCCTGAAACAAATAATCAGAACCGCATTAAAACTCTGAAAATCGCTGATCAAAAATGAAATCAGTATCAGTAAGTGTTTTTAGGAAGTCTATAATCCGTGCTTTTTCTTCATCTGTCATTGGAATTCCCAAAGATCCATCTGGTTGTTGGAAAATTGGATCTAAGTTTTCAGTATTTTGAATGCCACTTCGGTAATGTTCTAAAACATCTTCTAAAGTAGCCAAACGTCCATCATGCATATATGGAAAAGTAACTTCTATGTTACGAAGGTTTGGTACTTTGAATTTGTAATTATCCTGAGTAAATCCAGTTACACGAGCGCGACCGATATCATTGTATTGCGGATCAATTGCCAAACCATTGTTGCGATATGATTGATCGGTGAACAATTCGCCAGCATGACATGTAGCACATTTTTGATTGAACAATTGCATGCCTTGCATTTCGTTTGCTGTTAAGGTAACATTTCCTTCATTGCGACTAAATTTGTCGTATTTACTATTAGAAGTCACCATCATAACCATGAATTGTGACAAGGCTTTTAAGATATTTTCTGAGTTGATTTCCCCATTTTCAAAAGCTTCACGGAACAATCGTGGGTAATCAGGATGTGCTTGTAGTTTCGCGATTACGTTAGTGAAAGTTTCGTTCATTTCCACTTCGTTCGTAATCGGAATGATCGGTTGTATATCTAAATGAATGGCAGCGCCGTCCCAAGTAAACTCGTTTTGAAAAGCCAAGTTGTGTAAGGGTTGTGCATTTCTGCTTCCCAACGCGCCATCAACTCCGTGACTGATGATATGTGTATGATGTGTAAAGGCAAATTCTTGAATATGACAAAATCCACAAGCTACCACATTATCAGATGCCAAACGACCCTCATAGAACAAACGCCTTCCCAGCTCAAAACCTGTTTCAGTTGGCGGATTAGCTTCTATTTCATAAACCAAAGGAGGAAAATTTGAAGGCACTGTAAAATCCAACGGAACGCTTTGGAATTCGCCAGCTTCTTGTCCGGGAATTTCCTCATAAGGTTCGTTTTTGCAGGACACAAAAAGGAGTGCAACAAATACAAATATGCAAGGGTTGAATTTCATAGCTTTTGCTAAGATACCAAATGTCTCGTGATTGGGCAATGAAGTACTGCATTTTGTACTATTTTTCAAGGAAACAAGCGGCTTTTGAGAGAATCCTACATTTTGGATGATTCTGTGTTTTGTGTTGTCAACTACTTTTGAAACAAACATAAAACTTAGAAATTATGAAAAAACAAGGAATGAAAAACAAATTGAATTTGAAGCGAAATGTGATCTCAAATTTTTGAAAGCAACGAAATCACAGGAAAAGACCCTGAAACTTGGACTTGCGATTGTTGGACAGGCAGAAAAAACTGTAAAACGTATGAGCCAACACAAGATGGTTGCCAAAGTTTTTGGTGTTCAGGAATTGGATGTAGCTAAAAGAATCTTCATGAGATATATTTTTAGTTTTTAAAACTAGACTCATAGTTTGCAATACATAGTTTTAGGTTTATTGATTGTACTGTGAGTTTTTTTATATCATTTTCTTTTCATTTGCCAATTGAATAGCTTCTGCTTTAGAGTTGACATGTAGTTTTTGATATATGTTTCTAATATGTGTGCGAACCGTAGTTTTGGATACAAATAACTCTTCTGCAATATTGCTATACGTTTTGCCTTGTACTACTTTTAAAGGCAATCGTTACATGATCTTCTCGAATATTTTTTGTGTGTAATTCTATTTTTGGTGGAATGGTTATATATAATAATTTTGGATTAAATTCCATAATTCCATTTCATAAAGTAATCCAAATGATACCTTTTGAGTCTTGATAAAAAGTGTAAATGTTATTAGAATTGGTGCCGTTTTTTGTATTAAAATGATATTGAAAATTATCCATAACGACCCAAAAACCTTTGTTAGTCCCAAAATAGATATTGTCATCTGAGTTTATGAACGTATCATCGAGACATACATTTTCTTCCGTAAATAACAAAGGCGAAACATTTTCTTCGTCATAAGTATATGCTTCATAAGGAGTCATTATAATGAGTTGTTTTTTATGCGGAGGTATTTCTCTGATAACACATTGTTTTAAATGTTTATGCAATAGTGTATCAAACGTCTTCTCCCAAACATTTGCATCATTTTTATAAACTTTTCGATGCCATTTTGTGTTCCTGTAAATACAGTATTACGATACAGTGAGCCAGCATTTATTTTTTTATCTTCTTTGTTATATTCTATGCAATAAACTTGGTTTTTGTCATTGTTATGATACCGAGTTAAGTAATACTGAGAAAAAAATAGCGTATCATTTTCTTGTGCATATATAAAATTGCTCACACGGCACTCACTACTTTTTTTAGCTTAGCGTTATATAGTTTCTCATGAGAAGATAGATAGCGTTCATTTTGAAACTCGAAAATAGTATTGAGTCGAAATGGATTTTTTTGTTGAACGTAAGAATCATTTTCCTTGAGTACATAGGAAAGATTTTCAGTAGCAAATACCATATTTCCAGCTTCGTTTTCATAACTAAATTTAGTTGTCGGAATTTGATAGTCTTTGTTTTAATTCGATTTAAAGAGTGATGGAAATATTTTATAGATTCCATTTCCATAACTCGCAATATAGATCGTTTTACTGTCTACAAAAATGTCGCAAATACCATATTTAATACTTAAAATAGATTCTACATTGGTGATCTTAGTGTAGCTTTTGTCAAAAGTAAGAAGAGAATGTAAAAGCTGTTGTATTCTGCGCGATGTTGCAATTGAACCAGAGCTCGATATTTTTCATAAGGAATTATTTTTTTATGGTGTACGGTTTTTTGAATTGGTGTGTGTACACTTGTTCAGGATTTTTTTTGAAATCCATGATAATGTCCCTTGTTGATCTCCCCAAAAAAAAATGAATTGATGCGTTGCGTCGTTTCTATTGCTGTTGGATTTATCCAAAAAATCCCCGTATCATTGCCTTTCCAATTATAAGAGTGAATGGTATCATTTTCACAAACAAAAATGGAAGACTCGTCAATAGCGATGCGCCTGCCACGATTTTCTTTTTGATACCTTATGATGGTATCAACCTATTATTTTTTGATTAATGCTTAAAAGTGCTGAATTATGATATGAGTTGAATGATAGATTTTTTTCCTGATACCTAAGTACTCTGTTAATGCGCGCTGTATTTATATTTTGAAGCGAATCATTTTTTTTGAGGAGAATGCCATCTAGCCATGAGTCAATATATAAAACACTATCTTTTTGATTCAATAAGGTAACGGTATATCGATTTTTTTTACGATTGTGAAGTTTAAAATTGATACCGTCAAAAGTAACCAGTCCGCCATCAATAGCAACATAAATTTCATCTTTAAATTTTTCAATGGCAAAGGTTTAATTGTCTGGCAAACCATTTTCTACATTAAAATGTTGATTTGTTCAGTATTACGCATTTAGAACAAAACAACTCAATAAAAAAATGCTATGTAGTAAGATTTTCTTCACCTATGGAAACGCTTGTTTCCTTAAATGTAAGAATTATGTCGAAGTTGTTATACTACAAACTGTAGTATTTATTCTGCGCTAAATGTGCTTTCTAAGTTTTTAGCAATTCTTGGTGCATTTACAGGATCTACTTGAATATCACTTGTATCTTCTAATTTGATTTGATTGGTTGCGTCAATGATATTTTGAACATACGCTTCTATATTGACGACAGCGGTATTTCCTGTGGCTACATTGATAGTATTTGCTAACGGAAGCATAACAAATTTATAGTTATCTAAATTCTGTCCATGACTTCCAACATGTATTACAAATGGACTTTCTGTGCCGCCTTGTGGAGTAAATGTTCCTTCAAATTTGATGAATTTGTAACCTGCTGCCCAATTCCATAACATACCAGCATCTTCTGCTGTAGGAATAAAATTCATCACGCCGCCATCTAATGGATATTTAGATTGATCAACGCCAATTCCGAATGAAATTTGCGTATAATTTCCAATAGGAATTCCTGTTAAATTTAATGTCAAACTGCTTGAATTTTCTTCATTGATGACAAAGTAGGAATCCTCTTTCGGATATTCAAAAACAGTTCCGTTGTCTTGTGTTAAAGCAATGTTTGAAATGATATATTTAAGCTCATTCGTTACAACACTTTCATTATTTTGATTCACATAAACTGTAGTTCCTAAGTCTAAATCTTGACTTGAAGAAATACGATTGTCAAATATAATTTCAACGGCAGAGGTCTCTATAGCATTTGAATCGTTATTACACGATGAAACGAGTATTAATTTTAGTATTGAGAGTGTATATATAAACTTTTTCATTGTTTATTTTATTTTTAGAATCAACGCATCTTTGATGCCTTTATTTTGTGTAATGTCTCCATCATTACTTTGTGTACTTCCTGCAATGACTAGCTTTTTATCATTGGTTTCTACAATTCCGAAAGCAATGTCTAATTGTGATCCACCGAAGTTTTTCTCCCAGGTCAAGTTTCCAGTATCTGTAATTTTAATCACCCAAAAATCATTTTGACCATAATTTGCATCTACATCAACATTGTTGCTTTTAGCACTTCCTACAACAGCAAATCCACCATCTTGAAGCGGAGTGATACCTCGTGCCGATTCAAAATCACTTCCTCCATAAGTGCGTTCCCAAAGTAATGAACCATCGGTATCACTAATTTTGATAATCCAAAAATCTGCGGATCCTTTCAGATTGGTAATGTTTCCATCGGAGCTTCTTGTATCGCCAACTACAATATAATTTCCATCATTGGTTTTGGTAATATCATAGCCAATATCAATTCCAGTACCACCATAGGATTTTTGCCAAATCAAATCGCCTGAATTGCTAAGTTTTACCACCCAAAAATCGTAACTTCCTTGACTGTTGGTTACATCAAAATCATCGCTTTCAGAAGAACCTGCGATGATAAAATTGTTGTCATTTGTTTCTAAAGTTGAATAAGAGCGGTCGTTGTTAGTTCCACCAAAAAAACGACTCCAAACTATAGTTCCATTTGCGTCAAGTTTATGACACCAATATTCGCCAACACCATGTTTAGGAGTTACGAGACTTTCATTATTTCCACTAGGTTTTCCAAAAGTTCCTTGTCCGTCAGAAGCGGTAACATCTAAAAAACCAGTCGTAAAATAACCACCATCATTCGTTTGCATAATGTCAAATGCTTGATCGCTTCCAGAGTAACCAAAGCTTTTTTCCCAAACCAAGTTACCATTCGCGTCAAGTTTTACAATCCATTGATCGTAAAATCCATTATTTACACTTACATCTTCATCTGTACTTCTGCTATATCCTGTAATGATAAATCCGCCATCGGCAGTAGTTTTAATAGCTTCACCACGATCGTCAGCTGTTCCTCCATAGGTTTTGCTCCAAAGTAAATTTCCCTCTGCATCCAAACGTGCTACCCAATAATTATTTTGTTCTGTAGCGTTGTCTATAATATCGCCATCAATACTTTTAGTATAACCAACAATTGCATATCCGCCATCAGCAGTAATAGTAATATCTTGAGCAGTATCTTCTTGTGTGCCGCCAAGTGTTTTTACCCAATCAATTTCTCCTTGAAATACAATTGGATTTGTTGTATCATTTGTATCTCCAGAATTGCCATCGTCAGAAGAACAACCTATCACAAATGTCAATAGAAAAACTGCATAAATTGTAGTATATATTTTTTGTTGTGTCATGTGTTATTCGTTGTTTTTACGGATGATGAATAATCCTGAGTTGATGTCGCTTATAATGATATTTCCGCTTTCAAAGTATGGATATACATTCCAAGCACCTCTAAAAATGGCATCGTCATTTTCAGGATAAGTATCAAAGAAACCTTCTTCCTGAATGACTCCAGCACCAATATTTGAAATATCTAATACGCGAATTCCAGCTGTATAGTTGGCTAAGAAAAACATATCATCTTTTGCATAACCGTTATGATCAATAGCAGCAGTTGGTCCTACATACGACATGTGTATCGATGGATTGTCTAAATCTTCTAAATCAAATACAACGCTTCGTGTGTTGAACCCAAAGTTGAGTTCATCTAATTCGTCTCCTAAAATAAAATAACGTTGGTCTTCTGTGTACCAACCTTGATGCGTGTATCCAATATTTGTATAATCAATTGTTGATAATTGAATAGGATTGTTTTTATCGGTGATGTCGATAATAACGACTTCGTTTGTATTACTACCAATTAAAATTTCTTTTCCAATATGTTCCGTATCGGGGCCATTATAGGTAATCACTTGTGCATCATGTGAATAGGCATCATTCGGATAACCGCCAGCAGCAACAGGATTTGTTGGATTTTGAATGTTTACAAAATGTGGTCCACCATTAAAAGAAAAAATAGTATCGTCAAGTGTCATGGCGCCAACTGCATATGCAAATCCGCTTTCATCATTGATGACAATATTATGGGCGCTTCCAAAACCATCATACCAAGCATCAGGAGTGAATGTTTCTGGTGGATTGGCAACATTACGCAAACGCGTTAAATCGAAGACTTGCATTCCGTGGCTTGGCGCTTCACTTACAATAAATGCGTGATTGTTATACACTTTGATATCCCGCCAGTTACTAGATACGGTTTGTGCTGGTAAATTTCCTAAATAGATTGGATTTGTTGGATTGGTAATATCTACAAAAGCAGCGTTTACATCAGTTCCAATCAATGCGTATTCTCGGTTGGTTTGCGGATCGGTCCATCCCCAAGAATCATTTCCTCGCAGAGCGCCAAACGTATCTAATGAAAGATGTGCCATTAAATCATAACCATTACAAGGATATCCTCCAGCAGAACCATCTATACAGATACTTGCATCAGGAAATGCTAGTGAATTAGGGATTTCACCTAGCTGAATAGAATCTCTATCATCATCTGCACAAGCACAAATAGCTAGTGCTACCATGAAGAGAAGACATTTTTTTATCTTTTTCATCTGCAATATTTTTGTGAGGTAGTGAGCTAATTCTTTAATTTACAACTAATTTCTGAGAAGTTGTATTGTTTATTTTTACAACATACATGCCTGAAGGGAATTTTGAAACAGGCAGTTGAAATAGAATTTCATTGATATTGGTATGCTCAGTAACTTTTTTACCTAAAATATCTCTTACTTCTATTGTTTGGATCAGCATATTTTCACCAGCTCTAATCATGGTATGGTTTGAAGCTGGATTAGGGTACATCATAAAATCAAATGATGGAGCTTCCGTAGTGCTTAATAAGTTGCTATCTCTAATGATAATCAAACCTCTGTCAATATCACTAATAATGATGTTGCCACTAGCAAAATATGGATACACACTCCAAGCGCCAAAAAATGTAGTATTATTAGATTCTGGATGTGTATCAAAATACCCAATTTCAGTTACATTCATCGGGTTGGTAATGTCTAAAATTCGTAATCCAGCTGTATAATTAGCTTGATATAATTTATTTCCGTTTGTATAGTAATTATGATCAATAGCGTTGGTGTTTCCTGTGAATGTGCTTATAAAAGACGGATTGTCTAAATCGAGAAAATCAAACACCAAACCACGTGTTTGATATCCAAAATCAATTTCATCTGTTTCATCACCTAAATAAAAATAACGATGATCATCTGACAACCAACCTTGATGTGTGTATCCAACATCTGTATAATCAACTCTTGAAATTCGTACAACAGAAGATTTGTTAGAAACATCTAAAATTACAATTTCGTTTTCATTACTAGCAATCATGATTTCTTTTCCTTGATGTTCAGTATCAGGACCATTATACACAACAATTTGTGCATCATGTGTATATCCATCTGTTGAATATCCTCCAGCTGAAACAGGATTCGCAGGATCAGAAAGATCTAAAAAATACGGTCCACCACTAAAGGTATTACAACCAACAAGGTATGCAAAGCCTGTATCTTCATTAATGGCAATATTATGGCAGCTTCCTACATCAGTCACAATGTTGTCTGGAGTAAAAGTTTGTGGAGGATTGCTCACATTGCGCAATCGTGTTAAATCGAATACTTGCATTCCGTGACTTCCTACTTTATCAGCAACAATATAGGCGTAGTTATTATACACTTTAATATCTCTCCAAAAGTTTACACCAGCATTGGTTGGAATATTTCCTAAATAAATTGGATTCACTGGATCGGAAACATCGACAAAACAAGTTTTATCTTCAAAGGTAATAAGAGCATATTCTTTGCCTGTTGTGGAATCTGTCCATCCCCAAATATCACTTCCGTCTTCATTACTGAAGGTTGATTTGGGCAGATTGGATAATAAATCATATCCATCACAAGGAAATACACCAGCAAATCCACCAGAACAAGGAACCATTTGGGCTATAGAAGGGGAAATACTAAAAAGTGCAAGAACAAAGAGTAGGTTTCGTGCAATACGTGTCATTTTTTTGGCTAATTTTGCGTTTTTATAAGATCGAGGCTAAAAACTGCGGGCTAAAATACAATTTTAACTTAATAAATACTATTACAGCATGTTAAAAGATAAGGGTGAACAGCGTACGTCGCTAGCAAGTTTGGGAGAGTTTGGATTGATTGATCATTTGACAGCAAACTTCAAGATTACGCAAAGTTCTACAGTGAAAGGAATTGGTGATGATGCCGCTGTATTGGATTTTGAATCAAAAAAAGTGGTTGTTTCTACAGATTTGTTAGTAGAAGGCGTACATTTTGATTTGAGTTATATGCCACTAAAGCATTTAGGATATAAAGCAGTTGTTGTAAATGTCTCTGATATTTATGCGATGAATGCCAAGGCAACACAAGTTACCATTTCGATTGCTGTTTCCAATCGTTTTCCGTTAGAAGCTTTGGAAGAATTGTATGCAGGAATTCAATTGGCAGCAAAGATGTATAATGTAGATGTGATTGGAGGCGATACTACTTCTTCCACAAAAGGGTTGCTTATTAGTGTGACTGCTATTGGTGAAATAGAAGAAGAAAAAATTGCTTACAGAAATGGCGCAAAAGAGAATGATTTATTAGTGGTTACAGGTGATATTGGAGGCGCTTTTTTAGGCTTGAAAGTATTGCAACGTGAAAAAACAGTGTTTGAGGTAAATCCAAACAATCAACCAGATTTGGATATGTACTCATATATTATTGAGCGTCAGTTAAAGCCAGAAGCTAGAAAAGATATCCCACCTTTATTGCATGATTTGGATGTGAAACCGACGTCAATGATTGATATTAGCGATGGATTGTCTTCTGAAATTATGCACTTATGCAAACAATCAGATGTTGGTTGTAATTTGTATGAAGATAAAATCCCGCTTGATCCACAAGTAATATCTACCTGTGAAGAATTCAATTTAGACAGTACAATGGTAGCCTTAAGCGGTGGCGAAGATTATGAACTTTTATTCACTATTAGTCAAGAAGACTTCCCAAAAATTAAAGCAAATCCAAATCTTACGGTTATTGGACACATGACGCAAGAGAGCGAAGGTATTCACTTAATTACGAGGGCAAATACTAAGATTCCATTGCAAGCGCAAGGATGGAATGCTATGGATCAATAGGACTTTACAAGTTGAATTCAGAAATTAAAATGCTGGATTCTTCTTTTTGTGAAAAGTGGTTAAAGTTTCGTTGATATCTTTCAACTGTGGAGTCAATTTTGTTATTTTTCCTTTGTCATCGGTCGTAGCTTCATGTCCACAAAGCATACATTGGTATTCGTTGATGTGAGAGGTAACTTTTCTTGTGACTCTGTAGCGATGACCGAATACGCTACAATAGATTCTTCCGAGTGAAAAAGTAGTTTTTATACTCATATTTTCCATTACAAATTAAGTAGGTTAAGATTTTCTTTGGTTACTCCTAATATACAGATAACTAATTAAAAATCCGATGAAAAGACATATTTTTTAGACGAAATGCATATTTTGCATCAAAAATTGATAAAAAAACACTTTTTTTGTGTATTTATAGAATTAAAATCTTAAATAAAAAAATATATTTTCTTACTTAGTTTTTTGTTTGAAATAGAAATTTTGAGTTTTTAAGATAAGTTTTAGCTGTTTTTGTTTAATTTCTAACAAATTTTTCAAGAGAAAATAATAAATCTTCCTTATTTTCTATGTGACTCATGTGACCATCTGGGAAAATATCTACATCTACTTCTGAGTTTTTTGTTTGATCGAGTAAATCTTCAAAATTCAATACAGGATCATGTTTTCCAATAATCATCATTTTCTTATACGGAGAAAAATGGAGTAAGACTTCTCGATCTTCTCTAATTTTCATTCCTTCCATTGCAGCTACAATTCCTTGCAAAGAAGTTGTCAATGCTTCTTTTTTAACTTCTTTGATTTTCTGAGTAAAGATTTTACGGTTTTTTGGTCTGAATAAGTTTGTAATAGAAATACGAATAAATTGCTTGTGGTTATGCTTTACAGCTCTAATAGCACGATCGCGATTTACTTTTCGTTCATCAGTATCTGCTCTTGAAGTAGAATTGATTAAGCATAAGCCTTTTAAATAATCAGGATACATTTCGGCGAAAGCCAAGGCTACATAACCGCCCATCGAATGACCAAATAGATGCATTTTGCGCAACTTTAGTTCTTTTACGACAGCAAAAACAGTTTCCGCCATTTCTTCCATCGTGTGGATATAACCCAAACATGGCGTTTTTCCATGACCTAACAAATCTATCGCAATGACTTTGTGTGTTTTAGAGAAAATATCAATATAGGGTTGCCACATTGTACTTGTTTCCAAGAAACCGTGCAAAAAGATCAATACATTTCCTTGCCCAGAAACGGTATAGGCAATTTCTATATTTTTATAGCTGACAAACTGTTGCATGTCGCAAAAATATGTATCTTTCGTTAGTTGTAAAACCAGAAACAAAAAATGTTTAACTCCATGTTGAAAAAACTATCACCTTCTGCTGAAAAGAAATTACTTTTCTTGGCGATTGCTACCTTTTTATTAGCAGGAAGTTGCATGATGTATTTTGATACTTTGCTCAAAAATGAAATAGCTCCGATGGGAATTGTTTCGTTTGAATTGGCAAAAACACTCGATTACAGCACACAAATTTTAGATTCTTGGAAAAGTACGGAAGGCGCTATGCAATCGGCCGAATGGAGTTTATGGTTCGATTATATTTTTATTATTGCCTACACATTACTTTTATGCTTATTCATTCATCGAGTGCGACGAAATATTTGGACAAATGGAGAAAGTTTAGTAAACCGACTTGGAATTGTCATGATTCGAATTGTGATTTATGCAGGTGTTTTAGATATGGTAGAAAATTTTGCATTACTTCAACTATTCTATGATGATTTAACATCGCATTGGTCTATACTGGCTTTTGTCACGGCAACCATCAAATTTATCGGTATTCTTTTGGCAATTCTATACGTGCTTATTAGTTTGTTAATTGCTGGAATTAAAAAAATCACATAAATGTCAAAAAATAAAGAACTCTTTGTTACTGCTTTCGCTTTATTCTCAATGTTTTTTGGAGCAGGAAACTTACTATTACCACCATTATTAGGATATCAAGCAACTGATCAATGGTTTTGGGTTACACTTGGATTTATGATTGCTGCGGTAGTAATTCCGATTTTTGGAATTTTAGCACATGCGCGATTGCAAGGTTCGATGTACGATTTTGGAAAAAAAGTATCGCCAATCTTTAGTACGACATTTTGTATTATAATATATATCATTTCAGTAGCTATTCCATCACCGAGAACGGCTTCAGCAACGCATGAAATTTCTATATTTCCCAATTTTGGCACAAGTGCTTTACTCACAAGCAGTTTATATTTTGCCTTAGTATTGGTGTTTGTGTTGAATCGCTCTAAGATTCTCAACTTTATTGGAAAATTCCTAACACCGTTAATTGTATTAATTTTACTAACGATTATAGGAATTGGGTTATTTATGCCACATCAGGAAGTTGCAACTTCTACAATTCAAGGTTCGCCTCTGTTTGCAGGATTGTTGGAAGGTTACCAAACCTTTGATGCTATTGGTGCAATCGTTATTGGCGGAGTCATTATAATTTCGCTGAACTTACAAGGGCATGATTCGTTTGAAGAAAAGAAAAAACTCATTGCAAAATCAGGTTGGATTGCTGGTATTGGTTTGTTTATTATTTATGGAGGTTTGATACTGCTCGGTTCCTATTTTAGTGGTGAAATTGAAATTGATATGAGTCTAGATAGCGATCATAAGCGTGCAGCTTTATTACGTGGTGTTAGTACTGAAACTTTAGGAAATATCGGAACTGCCTTTTTAAGTGTATTGGTTACTTTAGCTTGTTTTACTACTGCTGTGGGAATCATTACTGGAACTGCCGATTATTTTAAAGGATTATTCAAAGGTTCTAAAGATGCGTATACAATCACAGCTGTTGTTGCATGTTTACTAGGTGTTGGTGTTGGACAATTAGATTTTCATGATATCATCGTGATTGCCATTCCTATTTTAAAGTTTATTTATCCTATTGCGATTGTATTGATCTTTTTAAATGTGATACCACAGAAAATTGCCACGCCACTAGTTTTTAGAGCTGTTGTTTTGGTAACATTTTTGTTTGGCTTGGTAGATGCAATTAACTTTTTTTATGGAACAAATAAAATTATTGTAGCAATTAGAGAAACCATTCCTTTAGGAACAGATGATTTTGGATGGGTATTGCCTGCGTTTGTTACATTTTTGATAGCTGGATTTGTATCTCATAATAAAAATGAAGCGTATAAATCTTAATCCGTACCAAAATAGTAGAGAAAACTTTATGTGAACCAATGCCACAGATTCAGTTACCGAAGAAAAAATATAATTTCTGAGTAATTCTCGATACAAATTTGTTTCACAAATTCACTCGAACTAACGTTTGGGAAAATCTAAAAGTGTTAGCGTTCTAAAAGCACAGCGAATCTAATTTTTTACGTAAATAATCCTTACCTATTACGACCAATATTGCATCAATCATTTAGAAAAAAAATCAAACATGGCAGTTCAAGATATTACTACCTATACGTATGAAAACACTTTTTCATTAAGTGTTGTGCAATTTGAAAAAGCCTGTGTTGTTAATAAACCCGAACAAGTAGATCCATATACCATTTATTGGATTAGGGAAGGAAAAGGAACGTATTATATCGATTTTGAAGAATATACGTTTGAAGGAAATATCATTTTCTTTTTGTCGCCAGGAAAAGTTTTTTCAGTAAGTTCAGAGAAAATCAAAGAAGCGTATAAGCTATCTTTTCAACGTGATTTTTATTGTATTCAAACTCACGATCAAGAGATTTCCTGTAATGGTGTGTTGTTTAATAATGTATACGATTCACCGTATGTGATTCCGAAACCAAAAGACATTCAACGTTTGAGTTTGTTATTGGAAGATTTGATTGAAGAGTTTAATAATGAAAATTCTGGACGGTATGATATGTTGCAAAGCTACTTGAAGCAATTTATCATTCATTCGGTTCGTGTAAAGAAGGAAGACTTTGTCGTAAAAGAAGAAACGGAAACCAAACTCTACAAAGATTTTAGTGTATTGGTGGAGCAGAATTTTAAAAAAATACATTCAGTTTCAGCCTATGCAGATCGTTTGGGCGTTTCTCCAAAGTCCATTACCAAACATTTTCAAAAACTTGGAACGGCAACACCTAGTGACTTTATCAAAAACCGAATTATTCTAGAAGCCAAACGTCAATTATTATATTCAGAATACTCAGTAAAAGAAGTTGCTTTTGATTTGGGCTTTAATGATCCAGCCTATTTTACACGCTTTTTTACCAAAGCTACTCAAAAATCTCCCTTAAACTTTAAAGCGGAACATAAAAAGTAGGATCGCTTTGCTTTTTGATCGCTTTGCGTAGCTTCCTATATAATCAAAGTGTCACTGCTTGTATTATTTTTGATTACGTATACACGAATTGCTTTTTGGGAATAATAGAAACGTCTTTGTGAGGAGCTTTCTGTTTCTTTATAGAATACGTAATACAAAACAGATGCCTTCACTATCATTCTTAATGACAATCCTCAGTTTATTATGAGAAAGTAAACCAAGTTTAGCTGGACAGCATATGCATAGTTTCTCTATATAAATTAGTCTAAAAGTCTAACAAATTACACAATCTAACTATCAAATTCCCATTTGTCCAATTCTTAGGAACTTTTGTCCATTTTTTGAAACACCTTTCCGCCGCATCTTTGTACTGTTCAAATGAAACAACGCTTTTAGAACTACAAATAGGTAAAGAAAATTACAGTTTGAAAAGTTGAAAACAAAAGACCAAGAATTATGAAAAATATTGAAAATACCGTTTGCCCAAATTGCTGGGGATACCAAGAATACGACGAGCAATATCCAGAGAGACAAATCTGTGAATGCAAAAACTAAAACAAACACATATAACAAAATAAAAAACTATTAAAAAAACAAAATTATGAGTACAAGAATTGAAACTTTAAACCCAGAAACAACTACAGGAGAAGCAAAAGAATTATTTAATGCAGTACAAAACAAATTAGGGTTCATTCCAAACCTAATTAAAGTATTCGGAAATTCTCCTGCAACGTTAAAATCATATTTAAGCTTAGGTGAATTAACAGCTAGTGGAAACTTTAGCAACAAATTCAGAGAGCAATTAGCTTTAGGTATCGCAGAAGAAAATACATGTAACTATTGCTTATCAGCACACACTGCTATCGGAAAAATGAACGGATTGACAGAAGAGCAAACGGAAGCAAGTCGTCAAGGAGTAGCAAACGATGCTAAAGTACAAGCAGGATTACAATTTGCACAAAGCGTAACGAAAAACAGAGGACAAGTTACAGGAGAAGAAATAGCAGCAGTAAAAGCAGCAGGATATAATGACGGAGATGTTTTAGAAATCGTATTGAACGTAGTTGCTAATACATTGACAAACTATGTAAACCACATTGCTGAAACAGAAATCGATTTCCCAAGTGTTGAAGCAGGAAAATTTACAGTAGCTCAATAACATCTAGGCTGCTTCTAAGCGACAGAAGAAGCCAAAAAAACCACATGAATTTCCTGAGTTTTAGGAACAAGATTCAGGAATTCATTTCCCAATAATCAATAACAATAAAAATTAACCAATTATGGAAGACCAAATAAAGAAAAATTTAAAACACGTTCATGAACTTTTAGCAAAAGGAGCTTTTATTGAAGCAATGGAAACATATCTACATGATGAAGTTGAATTAAGAGAAGTAAATGGAGCACCTAAAAAAGGAAAAAAGTTTAATGTCGATTTTGAACACGATTTCATTAACAATCAGTTGGAAGAATTTGTAAGATACGATGTAAAAAATCTTGCAGTAAATGGAAATCATTCTTTCTATACAGCCGAAATGGAATTGAAGTTAAAAGATGGAAGTACCATGCTTTTTGAACAAGCAGTTGCTACAGAATGGAAAGATGGAAAAATCTATAGAGAACGTTACTATCACGCATAACATACCCTTAAACATAAATATAAATACGAGTCTTTTACACAATTAGATTCACACAAAAATTAATAACAAATACATAATATTTTAAAACCAAGAACAATGAAAAAATTAATCGCAATCTTAGTATTATTCGTAGGGTTTTCAATGACTACGCAAGCACAAAACAAAATGATGAAGAAAGGTGTAAAAACAGTTTCTTTAGAACAAACTAAAGGTGAGTTTACACAAAAATCTATTACGCTTTCAGAAGGAACATACGTTTTTGAAATTGCTAACACAGGAGTTGGACACGATGTTGGATTCGTATTAGCACCAAAAGGAAAAACAGATGCTGCTAATCACATTAAAAACGCTTACGTAACAGAAGTAGTAAAAAATAACGCGACAGGACACTCAAAAGAAGTAACGCTTAAAAAAGGGGAGTACGTATACTTTTGCCCATTAAATCCTACGCCACAATATACCTTAATAGTAGAGTAACTACTATTGTTTTTTCATGATTGATAGTGAGAAGCGAGCTCTTTTGAGTTCGCTTTTTTATTTTTTAATATGTAGTTGAATAGCTGTTTTATGTAACTTCTTACGTATTTCATCAATCTTTTTTTGCAAGGATGTTGGATTGATCGTCAAATCAGGAAAGATAGTTGGATCAGGTTTTACGGTTAGTTTCGTGTAATTTTTTTGTTCGTCGCTTCTGCAGATAGTTCTCGTTTCGGTTTTCCCTTCTTTAAAAGAAAACGCTCCTTTTTTTCCATCGGAATAGGTGAGTAGCCTACACCATTAGGAAGTTGCATTGATTCGTATTAAACCCACTGATCCACGAAGTCCAGATTCAAAATCATCTTTTTTCCAAAACGATACTTTTTCTGAAATTTCTAATAACACAGCTTCTGCTTTTGTAATATCACCTTCATAACGATGATGTATCTCTAGAGACATGCCTACATTAAATTCAACAGAGAACTCATCAGCATACAAGGTCACAGCAATCGTTGTACTGTTTTGATCAATCGCATATTGAATCATTTCTAGTGGAAGCGAATCAAGCGTTTTTTCCTCAAACAAAGTTTTAAAATAACATTGCGGACGTATGCGAATATGCTCAGATGGTTCAATACAGTAAAGTGGAGCTGATGGAGAATACACTACTTTTTTCTTCATAATGTAAGATAAGAATAATGGAGTAGTTCATGAAATAATTCACGCTAGAAAACTACTCAAAAAAAGCCGTTTTTCTACTTCCAAAAAATATTCTTTTTCAAAAGTCAAATGCTTTTACCCTGAACCCCAAAAAAAACTAATTTAATTCTTTTTATACTATATTAGCACAAACTAATAATTAATTCCCTTCCCTTATGAAACAATTTTACATATTTATTACACTACTAGTTACAAGCTTTTCCTTAACTGGGCAAACGACAGATGTGATTAACTTACCTAGTGGTTCCCTCTCAGGAATGATTTCAAATGGCAATGATGTATATATTGCGCAAAATGGAGCAAATAAAATTTCTAAAATAGATACCTCTTTACCCACACCTACGGCTATAGATGTTATTACAGGTGTTGATGCTGTTTATGAATTACTATTAAATGGTAATGATTTATACATTTCTACCATAGATAAAATTTTTAAAATTGATATTACTGACCCAACTCCCACTCCTGTAGATGTAGTAACAGGACTTAGTAACCCTTATGGCTTAGCTTTAAATGGTAATGATTTATACATTAGTGAGACAGGGACAGATAAAATATCCAAAATTGATATTACTGACCCTACACCTACACTCACAGATGTAGTAACTGGACTTAATGATCCTATTGACTTATTACTAAACGGGAATGATTTATATATAGCAGAAAATGGAGCGAATAAAATTTCTAAAATAGATATTTCTTCACCTACACCTACTGTTACGGATGTTGTTTCTACAACGAACCCCTTTGACTTAGCAATTGCAGGGAATTACATTTTCTCCGTAAATCAGGGTGGAGAAATTTCAAAAACAGACATCACAGCCTCTACGCCAACTTCAATTAATGTATTAACAGGAGCTAGTTCACTAAATGGTATAGTGTATATTGGAAACGAATTATATATTAGCGAAACTGGTGCAAATAAAATCACTAAAATTAATGAATTCCATGGTGACACCATCACTATTACAGGAACATGTAGTGACCCAGACGTACTGGGAGTATATGAGTATGATAGGATTTATAATGGAAAAGCTAGTTTTTATAAAGGATACAGTAGTACTTTTAATAGTTGTGTTGACATTTTAACTCAAACTCCATGTGAAGAAGCCATAAATAGACACCTAATAAGATGGGATGGTTCAAAATGGGAATGGTTTTCAGAAATCAATTTTCTTGAATGTCAATGGTTTGCCCCTGCTAGTGTATGTATTCCTGGTACTAATCTCCCTACCCCATCTCTCATTCTGTTAGCAACAAGTACTGATGATACAGGATCGCTACCTCCTTGTAGTAACTGGGTAGCTGAAGCTGGAGGATGTGAACCTAATATTGCTGGGTGTGAAACACTTGGTATTACACAAAATATTCCATCTAATAATGTAGTGCTTTACCCAAATCCTACAAATGGGGATGTTACAATTGATATTGGGCACATAAACAAATTTGTAACAGTAAGTCTAATAAGTGTTACAGGAAAAGTTATTTGGAAAAAAAATATGCAAAACACATCGTCATTAAAGCTTAAAATTACGCAACCAGCTGGCTTTTATTTTGTTCAAATTGTAAAAGATAATGGCGAAAAAGATCTTTTAAAAGTGCTAAAAAAATAACTGGTTATTACTGGGCTTGCAACAAAAAGTAGAATAATTTTTCTATGGACTATGCTGTCTTTTTTAGTTGCTGTATAAATTTAAAATTAAAAAATAGCTTGGGGCATGTCCCAAGCTATTTTTTAAACTTACACAGTATATGTTACAGTGCTTTCAAAAAACAAGTAAACTAACTTGCAGTTAGCAACAAACAACTATTGATTCATTAAATCTTCTATTTCGTCTGCTTCAATAGGTATATTGCGCATTAAGTTAAATGGTTCTCCCTTTTCTTGAATGACAACATCATCTTCTAAACGAACTCCAAAACCTTCATCTGGTAAATAAATTCCCGGTTCTACCGTAAATACCATATTAGCTGTCATCGGTTCTGTTAAGATTCCGTAATCATGCGTGTCTAATCCGATATGATGCGAAGTTCCATGCATAAAGTACTTTTTATATGCTGGCCAATCTGGATTTTCGTTTTGTACGTCTGCTTTGTCCAATATACCTAAGCCCAACAATTCTGAAGTCATAATTTTTCCAACTTCAACATGATAATCTGCCCAAATAGTTCCCGGAACTAACATTTTTGTAGCTTCATCCTTTACACGATTTACGGCATTGTATACTGCTTTTTGACGCTCAGTAAAACGACCAGATACAGGAATTGTACGTGTCATATCACTTGCATAATTTGCGTATTCAGCTCCAACGTCCATCAAAATTAAATCGCCAGCTTTACATTGCTGATTGTTCTCAATATAGTGCAAAACGTTTGCGTTATTTCCAGAAGCTACAATTGGTGTATAGGCAAACTTTTTAGAGCGATTTCTTAAGAACTCATGAATCAATTCTGCTTCGATTTCATATTCCCAAACACCTGGTTTTACAAAACTTAATAATCTACGGAAGCCTTTTTCAGTGATATCACATGCTTGCTGCATTAAGTCAATCTCAATTTGATCTTTTACAGAACGTAAACGTTGTAAAATAGGATTACTTTTGGCAACACTGTGTGCAGGATATTTGTCTTTTAACCATTTTGTAAAACGATCTTCACGTGTTTCCGTTTCTACACTGGCACGGTAATGTTCATTTGTATTGATATACACTGTATCGCATTGCGTCATGATTTCAAACATCACTTTTTCTAAGTCTTGCAACCAATACACGGTTTTAATTCCAGACGTTGCCAAAGCAGCTTCTTTGGTTAATTTTTCACCTTCCCAAATGGCAATATGTTCGTTGGTTTCTTTTAAGAATAAAATTTCACGATGTTTTTCTTTTGGGCAATCTGGAAACAATACCAAAATACTTTCCTCCTGATCTACGCCGCTGAGGTAAAAGATATCTCTATGTTGCTCAAAAGGCATGGTACTATCAGCACTAATAGGGTAAATATCATTTGAATTGAACACAGCCAAACTACTTGGTTTCATCTGTGCCATGAAGTTTTTTCTATTCTTGATAAATAGGTTACGATCTATTGGATGGTATTTCATTGTGGTAATTTTAATTGATTTCCTTCAAAAGTAGTCAAACTAAAAAGGGATGAAGTAGCCAAATGGCGGTTTTTTTCCTGCAACATTGTGCTACTTTGAATATGTATTTAAGTTAGTATTAATTTGCAATATCCTTTGATAGTGTAATTACACTCGTCATCGAATTCTATTTCTTGATAAAGTTCCTCAATACTTGCGGCTTGTTGTGTTTGTGAAGCTACCGATTTAAAATCTTTTTTTTGAATAAAAGCATGATAAATAGGACTGTCGTCGCCCATAATCCAACATTCGGTGACATTTGTCTTTTTCGCAATTTCTGTACACATAAGCTTAAATTTAGCTGCGATTTCTGGCTCTACTGAAATTGCTAAATGCGCTCTAATCATACTCCAAAGTGAAAATCCAGTATTACTAAACTGTAGTGTTAGTTGTTCAGGTATTGCAATTGCAGCATTTATGTTGGGTAATTATGGTCTTTTTGAAACTTTCTCTTCATTTACATACCACATTGTACAAGGGTGTGTGAACTCTCAGGAAATCCTTTTGATACAGTGGTATTGTAAAAGTCTTTTATAGAAAGACATTTTTGCGCCTCGATTTGATCTATAAGATGATGAATTGTTTCTTCAGATAGCTTCTGTGGAAAAATCGCAGTAATATTTACTCTCATAATTAATCAATGATCTTTGATTATCTATCAATACACAATCAATTTTCCTTTCTTTATTTTATCATTTGAACGGATATTGTACAGATACATACCAGCACTTAAATCCCATTGCTGTGTTGGAATAGGTGTATTGGTTTGTGTAAATATAGTTCCGATCAATTTTCCTTGAATGTTGTATAATGAAAACTTAATGTCTTCATCTTTGGTGCTTTTTACAAAAACATCTTCATTGTTTTTTACAGGATTTGGGAAGAAGCTAATCGCATCAGTTGCAACTTCATTTACACTTAATATACTTCCTAAATTGATGTTGTCGACATATAAAGCTTGTCCATACGCATTTACATTTCTAAACTTTACTTGTACATTTTCATTGCCAATATAACTTGTTAAATCGATAGATTCTGTACGCCATTGTGCGGCTGTTGGTACAAATTGAGCCGTAGTGTTTGGCGCTGTTGCCAATACGTCTCCAAATTTACTGTATACAGAAGTCCATGTCATACCACAATCTGTGGAAATATATACTTCCAGTCCATCTGCATATGCAGCTGAATATAAAGCATAGGCAACATCAAAAGTTAGCATACCATCTGTTACATCAGTATTTGTCATATTTAAAGGAGCAATAATATCACAATACGTTCCTTGTTGAGAAATCACATAATTATTTACTACCATCGAATTGGTGCTGAGTCCAAAACCACCTACATTATTTTCATATGTCCAAGCATAATTCCCGGTAGATTCTTGTGTCCAACCTTCTGGGACAAAAGCTACTTCAAAATCTTCTTCTAGGTTTGTGTTAGTCAACGCTTCTACATTAATTGTAATAGAATCATTTGACGAAATACCTGCATCATTGGTAACAGTTAAGGTTACTAAATGACTTCCAGTACCGTTAAAAGTCACCTGCGGATTACGTAACGAAGAAGTCGCAATATTAGCATTTTCAAACGTCCATGCCCACGTAGCATTCGTATGATTCAACATGGAATAATCATCAAAATAAAAAACATCTCCAGCACAATTAGCAGACAACTTATCTACCATAATTTTAGCTACTGGTCTGGAAGGCGTTTCAAACAAAGCACTTTCCCAAATACCTTTTCCGTAACTCGCTAAACGTATTTTTCCATCTCTATAAAATGGACGTAAGTCGTTAGCGCCAATAGTAGTTGGTAAGTTGGTATTGTCCAACGTCCATGAAGCCATGGAATTATTTTTATAATACACAGACATGCTTGTACCAACATACACGCCTCCATCAGTTCCACCAATAGTAGTTAATACTTGAATGTTTTGCCCATTTAATTCATTTGAAGTCTCATTAGTCCAAGAAGTTCCACTATCAATACTTTTAAACACTTTATTTCCATTTGCGCCACGAGGATATGCCAACCAAATTGTTTCATCATTTTCAGGGTCTAAACTAATCAAAGCTAGTGTTCCATTGCCACTTGGTAAGGTAATTGAACTTGTACTTGCCCAAGCATCAGTTGTTTTTACTAAATACGAATTTCCAGAATTTGGACGCACAACAATATACATAGTGTCTGTATTGGTACGTGAAATTTCAATACCTAAAACTTGACTATTTGCGGGTGCAGTATAAATGGCATCAAAACTTGCTCCTGCATTTTCGCTTTTAAATAATTGATTGGAATTTCCAGTATATACATAATTATAACAACTTGGATGAAACTCCATTTCAGACGATTGTGCAAACCAAGGCGATTCATTTGGCGATATTCCGAAGGAAGCATTTAAAACAGCACCGCTAATAGTTGTTGGAATAAAACGACCACCAATATTTGTTGAATAAATTTGCTCTGTTCCTGGGTTTACATAACCAGAAGCAGGTTCGCCGCCACCTAAATCTAAGAAACTTCCAAAAGGAAATCCTTCCGAATATACATCTACACCATTGTGGAAGGTTCCGCCAACTAATAAGTCACGATTCCAGCCAGAGCCAAATCCCCAAAAATCGGTCCCGTGCACACCTGTCATTTTAAATTCGGGTTGTGTAGCAAATAAATCGTTCGATTTAAAAATACCTCCATCAGTAGTGGCCCAATATTCGTTTCCAAAAGCTTTAAAATCTTGCATATCTACGTGCATCGGATTGTGGATTCCGCAGCCGTAATTAAAAATACAGGTAAAAGTTTGTCCACCATCATTCGATCGCCACATTCCAATTCCTCCAACCAATACTTCATCAGCATTTGTATTGGAAGCCATGATGGCACAATTGTAAAACCCTTGATTGAATCCACCACCAGAAGGATCAGAATTTAATAAATTCAGATGTGTAGCTGTATAAGGTCCACCATCATATCCCATTGTATTTACCCAAGAAACTCCTGCATCATCACTTTTGTAAAGACCGATAAATCCATTGTCACCAGCTTTAGAATCACCAATTAAAAACGCATATACTTTATTAGAATCTGCATTACTGACAGCAATTTTAGCACCAACGACACTTCGATTCGGATCAGTAGAGTTATACCAACCTGAAGTTTGTGCTAACCAAACAACGCCTCCGTCCGTAGATTTTAAAAATTGATGTGTATTGGTTGCCGTATTATTTCTTACCACATATAAGGTATTCGGATTTCCAGGTTGTGCTTTCAGATCAAAAACTTCATTCACTACAACTTGTGACCAATTTAATCCACCATCTGTAGAACGGTGAACACCTGCTTTTCCAGCAAGAAAAACAATGTCAGGATTGGTTGGGTTGATAAATATTTCTGAAGGATTATCAATATATCCAAACAAAGGAATATTACTATCAAATACAACGGTCCAAGAAATACCTCCGTTTACGGTCTTGAATAATTCACTTCCAGAACCTGCATATACAGTATCAGGATCGTTAGGATGTACTGCAATGGCTCTTACACCTCCATTGGCAATCACCGCTTGTGGCGCTAAAGTTGTTACTAAAGTTTTTGAAGCATTGGTCCAGTTGTCACCTCCATTGGTAGTTTTATATACTTCTCCAGATTCTGTTCCACAGTATAAAACATTTGGAGTATTTAAACATTGACTAATGCTGTAAATATTGGTTTGTGCTCCACTGAAAACGGTACCACCTTCACGATAACTTTCAAAAGGTCCCATGACAGACCAATTGCCTACTTGTTTAGCGTTTATAGATCCTTGAAGTGTTCGCGCTGCTTCTATGGCTTGAAGTTTTTTAGTATGATCGTAAAAACCTTCATTATTTAGAAATGGATTGATAGCTCTTCGCCATCTTTTGTAATATTGTGTATGATATGATTTTACATATTCATGTGTTTCATAATATTCTCGATACAATTGATCAATTGTATTTGCATTTGGGTTTTCACTGTACATCAATTTTGCCCATTCAGGGGCATCCTTGTACAATTGGTTTGAAATACTTGGGTCTGGAGATTGTTGAGAATATCCAACGATTGCAGTTAGCAATACGAAAAAGAGTACTAGTTTTCTCATAGCGCATGTTTAGTTTATGTGGAATAAAAATCGAGGCAAAAGTTGAGTCTTATCAATATAACATTAATAAGATATTTGTAAATGTATGAAATTAAGCTAGTTTTAGCATGAATATATTTAATTTATTATGAAGGTTTTGTGAAAATAATAATGGGATTAGTTACCTAAGTAAGGTGAATTTGACATGAGAATTGGCATATCCAATATAAAAAAGAGTAGAATATTTAATGGCTTAACGTATCAACATTAATTTATTAAAATAATACGGTTTGTAAGTGGAATTACTGACATTTTCTGTTCAATTGATAATTTTGTGCTGAATTTGTCCCTTTTTGGAAAAAAACCTGATTGTTAATGTTTAAAAATGCATTGAAACTTCAAAATTGAGTTTATCAGAAGACATGACTATTCGAGTTATTTTCATTTATCTGGATTTGAACCTTTAAAGAATTTTGCGTAGGATATGCTTGTAAGCATTTATATATCGACTTCCCAAACTTAGTTTCGTGTAATCCTATGTTACAAAATAGAGATTCATGGCACTAGCAATCTATATCAAATTTTGTGGTTTAGCTCATTGTACAGGCATAAGTTTTATTCATTTTTCACCACTTTAGGTTTGTGATAAAACAAGAATCCATAGTTTTGGCGTGTTTAAAATGTATCTAAACCTAGACAATGTCCTTTGGGCTAGTTCTATGGCTTTAAATTACGCAACATCAGGAGTTATTGACTTTTTGATTTCATGAGGTAATACTGATGACTGTAAGCCAAAAAGGTGTAAAGCTTTTTGGTAAGTTATTTGGCGATAAAGGATATATTTTTTCTAAAGCTTTTTACTGAACTAACCTTTAACGGAATCCATTTCAACACTAAGCTAAAAAACAATATGAAAACAATACTACTAAAAGATGCGTATAATCTTTGAAAAAAAGCCATTATCAAAACTTTTTTTGATTAATTAAATAACATTTGTCAAGTAGAACACTCTAAACATAGATTTGGTACAAATTGCTTTAATGACATTTTTGCTGCTTTGATTGCTAATTAGTAAAAAAAACTTTTCTGAACAACAAGTTTGTTAATACAAAACATCTAACAATATTTTAAAAATCATATCAAACACAACTCAAATAATATTCTTTCGGATACGACTCATGTGTCGTGATGAAATTCCTAAAAAGGAAGCCAAATAATGCAGCGGAACTTCTTTTAGTAGTTTTGGTTCATTCAAAAGAAGTTTTTTATAACGTTCTTCTGGAGTTAACGTTAATAAATCTATTCGATAGTCATCAATTCGGTAGATTTGATTCTCGATTAAGTTGTAATAAAAACGGTGGAAAGCTTCGTTATTCTTTAATAGATTTATGAATTTTTTTTGATCAATCACAAATAGATCACATTCACTAATGGCTTTTATATTTTTTCGTGATGGAATTTGATCAATAAAACTTTTTAGTGCCGCCGTGGCGGAATTTTTCAGAGCAAGATAGGTAGTCTTTTCTTCTCCATCAACCAAAATATTATGCTGTAAAATGCCGCTTTCAATGAAGCAGAAATAGGGAGCAATTTTACCTTCTTCCACAAAAAGTGTATTCTTTTTGTACTGCAAATAATGGAAGGCTTTCAAAATCACAGGAATTTGGTCATTCAAAGAATCATCTTGAATAAATCGCTTTAAATATAATTCCAGATTTTTAGTAGAAATGCCCATTACCAATATTGAAAATAAAGCTTTAAAAGTACAAACTATTTTAAATTTTGCAGATAATTCTTTTCTAAAGAATTAAAATTGATTGTTACAAAGACTGAAGAAACCATAACTATTGTTAAAAATACAAGCAAAATTTTGCCAAGTTTGCAACATTGAGTACTTTGAAAAACTAAAATAAACCAATCCATGAAACCTAAAATTTTACTCCTTGCGTGCTCACTTTTTGTAGCACAATTTGGCTTTGCACAAAGTAACTCAACATCGGCAACGAAGGTGCAAGAAGCATTAAAACAGAAAGCAAAACTTACACAAAACTCTAGTGTTAAAAACATTGAATTTACCAATATTGGACCTACGATTATGAGTGGTCGTGTGGTCGATTTAGATGTGAATCCAAATAATACTGCTGAATTCTACGTAGCATACGCTTCTGGAGGATTATGGTACACAAACGATAACGGAACTACTTTTACGCCTGTTTTAGACAGTTCGCCAACTCAGAACATTGGTGATATTGCCATCGATTGGAAATCAAACACCATTTGGGTTGGAACCGGAGAAAATAACTCTTCACGTTCATCGTATGCTGGAATTGGAATCCTAAAAAGTACCGATCAAGGGAAAAACTGGGAAAACATGGGATTGCTAGATTCACATCATATCAGTCGTATTTTAATCAATCCGAATAATGGAAATGAAGTCGTTGTCGCGGTTTTAGGACATTTATATTCGCCAAACGCAGAACGCGGAATTTTTAAAACTACTGATGGTGGAAAAACATGGAACAAAACATTATTTGTTAATAACGAAACGGGAATTGTAGATTTAGCTGTTTCGCCAAATAATTTCAATGTGCAATATGCTTCTTCATGGGAACGCGATCGTAAAGCGTGGAATTTTATTGGAAATGGAATCAATTCTGCAATTTATAAAAGTACAGATGCTGGAAATACTTGGAAAAAAGTAAGTGAAAAATCAGGTTTTCCAGAAGGTGATGGCGTTGGAAGAATCGGATTGGCTGTTTACGATGACACTACAGTATATGCTTTTCATGATAGCCAATTTAGGAGAGAGAAAAAGAAGGAAAAAGAAAGTGATTCTAAAGCATTGACAAAAGATGATTTTAAAACAATGTCTTCAGAGAAGTTTTTAAGTCTGACTGATAAAGAATTAAATACATACTTAAAAACGAACGGTTTTCAGGAAAAATACAGAGCTGAAAATGTAAAGCAATTGGTGCGTGCAGGAACGATCAAACCAATCGATTTAGCGAAATATCTAGAAAATGCAAACTCTTTATTATTTGATACACCAGTAATTGGAGCGCAGATTTTCAAAACTACCGATGGCGGAAAATCGTGGAAAAAAACACATGACGATTATTTAGATGATGTCGTATACTCATACGGATATTACTTCGGAATGATTCGTGTAAGCCCAAAAAATCAAAATCAAATTTACATTGCAGGAGTTCCAATTTTGCGTTCGCAGGATGGAGGAAAAACGTTCAAATCAATCAACGGTCAAAATGTACACGTGGATCACCATTCACTTTGGATAAATCCAAACAATCCAAATCATTTAATCAATGGAAATGATGGTGGAGTCAATATTTCATACAACAATGGAGATAATTGGATCAAATGTAATACGCCAGCTGTAGGACAGTTTTATGCAATTTATGCAGATGAGCAATCGCCGTACAAAGTATATGGAGGATTGCAAGATAATGGAGTTTGGGTAGGTCCAAATAATTATAAAGCTTCTGTAAAATGGCATGAAGAAGGTGAATATCCATATAAGAGAATTATGGGTGGAGACGGAATGCAAGTACAAGTAGACAAACGCAATCCAAATATTGTATATACTGGATATCAATTTGGAAATTACTTCAGAATCAATCGTGAAAATGGTTCTCAACAATACATTCAGCCAAAGCATGAATTAGGAGAATCGCCATACAGGTTTAACTGGCAAACACCAATTCATCTTTCGGTTCACAATCAAGATATTCTGTACTTAGGAGGGAACAAATTGCATAGATCGCTCAATAAAGGTGACGAATGGGAAGCAATTTCAGATGATTTAACCAAAGGAGGGAAAAAAGGAAATGTAGCGTATGGAACTTTGACAAGTATTTCTGAGTCACCTTTTCAATTTGGATTGATCTATGTGGGAAGTGATGATGGATTAATTCACGTAACCAAAAATGGCGGAGGCGATTGGCAAAAGATTTCAAACAGCTTTCCACAAGATCTATGGGTGTCGCGTGTCATAGCTTCATCGCACAAAAAGGAACGTGTGTATGCAACTTTAAACGGTTATCGTTGGGACAATTTTGAAAGTTATATATACATGTCAGACGATTACGGACAAACTTGGAAAAGTATTGCAAACGGAATTCCTGCTTCACCAGTAAATGTTATCAAAGAAGATCCTGAAAACGAAAATGTACTGTATGTTGGTACAGATAATGGAGCTTACGCTTCCCTAGACATGGGGAAAACATGGCAACCTTTCCACAACGGATTGCCAAATGTGGCAGTACATGATATTGTTGTACAAAAACAAGCAAAAGATTTACTATTAGGAACACATGGGCGTTCTATTTATAAAGCTAATATTGCGGTATTACAACAAGTCGATGCAGCAATTGCCGCAAAAGATGTTCATGTGTTTGATACAGAAAGTGTACGTTCGCGTCCATCTTGGGGAACTACGTGGAGCAAATGGTTAGAAGCAAGAGTTCCTAAAAAGGAAATCTATTTTCATGCGAAAAAGGGAGGAAACTTTACCGTAAAAGTTATTGCGAAAAATGGTGTTGTAATGAACGAAGCTAAAGTCACTGCTGATGCAGGATTCAATACATGGAATTACGATGTAAGTGTGACTGAAAAAGCACGTAAAAAATATTTGAAAAAAGACGAAAACGCAACTATTCCTAAAAAGAAAAATGATGCTTACTATTTACCAAAAGGAACGTATACAATTGAAGTTTCTGGAAATGGTGGAACAGATGGTACAGATTTAGTTATAGAATAAAAGAAATAACAACACATAAAAATAAAAACGTACACTGAGCAGAGTCGAAGTGTGCGTTTTTTTATTTTTGAAGCATGAATAAACAAAAACTCTATTTCCTTTCAGGAACGATGTGTACGCCAGAATTGTGGGAATATGTTTGTAATGATTTGACAAAGTTTGATTGTATTTTTATCGATACCACTTTGGCAACTTCTTTTGAAGAAATAGATCAACTTTTGGATAGTACTTTAGAAGAAAACGCTTTTGTGGTAGCTTTTTCCATGGGCGCGTATGCAACAATGCATTTTACGGTTTCTCATCCAAATCGAATTCAAAAATTGATGATTCTTGCTGCTTCTGCGAATGGTTTGAATGCTAAAGAACTACAATTGCGAAAAAGTACGATTGACTTTCTAGAGGAACACACTTACAAAGGAATTGCTACTGCACGTGCACAACAATTTTTACATCCAAAAAACCATCAAAACCAAGAATTAATTCAAGTCATAAAAGATATGGATGCTACTTTGGGAAAAGAGGTTTTAATACGTCAACTCAAAGCGACTTCACAACGAGTTGATCTCACAGAAAAACTATCAAAAATTCAAGCAAAAATTCATGTCATTGCTTCTAAAGAAGATGCTTTAGTAAATATTGAAGCTGTAAAACATACACAACAACAATTTGACAAAGCAACGATAAGCATACTTAAAAACTGCGGACATATGATTCCGTTAGAAATGCCTGATTTGGTGCGAGAAAGTATCCTTCGATTTTTTTAAAAATCTTCAAACTTCTTTGATCTTACACAAGATTATCATAGATTTAAATTAAGTAACACAGAATTATGAAAACGAAACTATTACTCATAGCAATTCTTATAACGACACTTTCTTTTGGACAAGATTCAAAACTTTCCATATTTGACAATTTAGTTTCAAAGATCTGGAAAGCCGAGGGAGAATGGAGCGATGTCAGTAAGTTTGTACAAAAAATTACATTCAAATATTCCTCAGATAAAAAACTCGTCATTGCAGAATCTATTGGATTTGTAGATAAAGCTCAGACCAAACTAGGATCACGAAACCATGGAATTCGTCAATATGATGCTGCAACAAAACTGTCAAATTTTGGGAATTTGATGTATTTGGCGTATTGACGGAAGGAACTATTTCTGCGGAAGGAAAAATATCATCTGTCAGTACAAATACGGAAACTCTGTTGTCACAGATATGTGGGAAAATGTAGATGATTCTACGTATAAATTTAAAGTTGGAAGCTACGAAAATGGCGGGTGGAAGAAAGTGTATTTGAGTACGCAGTTTGTGGAGAAGAAAGGAAAATAAAAAAACTATGTAGCATTTGTAAAACATCGAATTAAACTAATTGTATAATTTTAAGCGCAACCTTTTATTGTGTTTTGTATATAGTTGTAAATCGATGTTACTAAAAATGAAAAAGCCCTACATTACACTACTTACCTTTGTATTTATGCTCATTCTTTTTTCTTGTAAAAATGATGATGATTGTGGTTCTCCTAATTGGATTACACCTAATAATCTTGAAAATGAATATGGCTGTGTAAATACAAAATATCAGATGGATATTGACTTAAATAATGATTACACAATTATACGTTCACAAGAATCGTTTGACGATTTAGTTACGGGAACGTGTGTTCCACAAATTGATTTTTCGATGTATGATTTATTAATTGGAAAGCAAGCACTTACTTCTGGGAATACATCTATTAATTATAGTTTTATGAATCACCCGTGCAATGGAGAACCGTATTTACAGATTGATTTTATTCAAAACGCAACCACTGAAGCGCCAAACCTAACATATCATTCGCTCATACCAAAGTTAAATGCTAGTGAAACCATTAGTGTTTAAATACACATAAATTAAACTTTTTACAGTGTTGTGTAATAAAATAAGTTATGTACTAGCTTCAATTAAATATTGAAAGATAATATTACACTCAAAAAAGAAGGTTTGAAAAATTTAAACTATTCCTTCAAAATCGCCAATACATATTCCTTATAACTCGCGCCAATAGGAACTTCTACATCGTTAAGTTCAATATCATGTGGTGTAAATGCGGTTACTTTTTTACTATTAATCAAGTATGATCTGTGCACACGTAAAAATGCATGTTTGGCAAGTTCCGCTTCTAAATCGCTAATTTTTTGTTTGGAAACGATGCTTTTTGAAGTCGTATGAATCTTTACGTAATCTTTTAAACTTTCGATGTAATTAATGTTTGAAACTGCTACTTTATGATATTTAGTTCCAGATTTAATTTGAATCAAAGTTTCTTCTTCCTTTAGCAAAGTAGTCACCGAAACCTGCGTAGGTTTGATATCTCTGTAAAAACGTTCCACCGCTCTAAAAAATCGATCAAAGGTAATTGGCTTCAATAAGTAATCGGCAACATCCAAATCGTAACTTTCCAAAGCATATTCTCGGTAAGCTGTTGTAAAAATTGTTTTTGGTGGATTGCGCAACGACTTCAAAAAATCGATTCCTGTAATCGTTGGCATTTTAATATCTAAAAACAACAGGTCAATGTCGTGTGTGTTTAAAATTTCCAAGGCTTTCATGGCATTATTGCAGGTTGCTACAACTTCAAAGGAAGCAATCTTCGCAATATGATTTTCCATCAATTTAATTGCCAACGGTTCATCATCTACCAATAAACATTTAACTTTCATACGCAGTAGTTTTTAAGGTGATGATCACTTGAAATGAATTTTCTCGCTGTTCAATCGTAATGGTATGTGTGTTTGGATATAACAATTCCAATTGCTTTTTTATATTATCTAATCCAATGGCACCATTTGCATTCTTTTGTGGCTGATTGGCAGTTGTGTTAAAAACTCTAAATGTCAAAGTTGAATCTTTTTGCTGTAAATCAATCGTGATTTTTGGACTACCAGAATCTTCTCCAGCACCATGTTTAAATGCATTTTCTACAATGGATAGTAAAATTAGGGGTGCAATTTTGGTATGTGAAGATACATTATTTGTAAATGTTACTTCCAAACGTTCATCATAACGCAAACGTTCCAAAGAAATATAATTTTCTAACAACATAATTTCTCCTGACAAAGGCACATACTTTTGATCACAGCGATACAAAACATAATCCAAAATTTCAGACAATTTCCCAATGGATTCTGAAGTTTTTGGTGAATTGATCACGGATAAAGAATAAATATTATTCAAGGTGTTGAATAAAAAATGCGGATTCAACTGCGCTTTTAACATCTTTAACTCAATAGCCGTTTTTTCCTTATTAAGTGATTGTTCTTCGACACGTTCCAACGAAAGTTTTACAAATAAAAATAGAAAGGTAATCGAATAAATATTTAAAAAGTAGCCTTTAATTAACTTTCTCCAATCGGTTAAAATCTCTACAATAGGTTCTTGCTCAAACGGACGAACTCTAAATAATGGTTCTGCAACATGCACCATTAAAATTCGAGAAAATACACAAATGATATATGCACTGATAAAACCGAAAATAAAAAACTGTAAGTGTTTTTTTGTATATAAATACTTAGGAACTAACCAATATGCTAAAAAATAAGATGAGATGATATGTGGAATCAAATGCGATAACTTTGCAATAGCAATGACCCAAAAAGGCTCCTTAGAACTCTGAGTAAAAACAAGAAATGTGTAAATGAGGCACCAAAAAACAATATGCTTTAAGACGCGACGATTTCTAATATATGCAATTATATCTTTTATCATGACTATATATCAAATCTAATAATATTCATAAAAGTACGCATTAGACTTCTTTAAAAATTACAGATCGATAAACAACTGAAAAAAATACCTGAACACCGTAAAAAAGTAGACGAAACAAATACTTCTGTATTTTTTGAACTTTTGACGACTATACAACGGTATTCGGCTATTTATAAATATAGTATCTGTTTTAACAACATATTTGCAGCATCAATCAAACATAAAACGAACAGATATGAAGAAAATAGTCATTCTATTTGTGTATTTAGCTTTCATGTTGGCACATGCGCAACAAACTAAAGAATACACAATCAAAGGAAAAGTTGTAGATAAAACAACACAACAAGCATTAGAATATGCTACAGTCACCATTTTAGACACCAAAACAAATAAAGTTCTAGAAGGAGGTATTACTAACAGAAAAGGAAATTTTTCACTAGATGTTGCACAAGGAACATACACGATTAAAGTGGAATTTATTTCTTTTAAATCTTATGAATCAAAAAACGTAACAGTAAATAATGACCTCAATCTTGGAACCATTAGCCTGGAAGAAGATTTGGAAGCTTTGGGCGAGGTAGAAATTGTCGCAGAAAAATCTACAGTAGAATTAAAATTGGATAAAAAAGTATTCAATGTTGGAAAAGATTTATTAACGCAAGGTGGAACCGTAAATGATATTCTAGACAATGTTCCTTCCGTAAGTGTAGATGCTGGTGGCGGAATCAGCTTACGCGGGAACGGAAACGTGCGAATTCTGATCAACGGAAAACCTTCTGCTTTGGTAGCAAACAATGGTTTGGATCAAATTCCAGCCGAAACGATTGACAAAGTTGAGGTAATTACAAATCCTTCAGCACGTTATGAAGCACAAGGAACTGCAGGAATCATCAATATCATACTCAAAAAGAATAAAAAAGGAGGATTGAGTGGCTCGGTACAATTAGGCGCTGGAGATCCAAGAGATTTTAGAGCCAATTTAAATCTTACGTATAAAACGGATAAAGTGAATTTTTTTACGAATGTTGGCTACAGAAACTCTAATTACTTTGGAGAAGAGACAACTCGTCAAACCGTAACGAATAATGGAATTACTACAGGATTAACGCAATTTAACGATCAAGATAGAAATGATGATGCGCGTAATATCTTTTTTGGAGGTGATTATTATATCAATAAAAAGAATACCTTAACGGCGAGTTTTTACCATACATTCTTAAAAAATACGGACGAAACACGATTGAATTATTCGTATTTAGATGCCGCAGGTACTATTGATAGTACTATTTCGAGAATAGAAAACTACAAAGAGCCACAAAACTTCAATCGTTTGGAGATGAATTATGTGAAAACCTTTGACAAAAAAGGGCAGAAGCTTGAAATGGATGTACAATACGATTTTTGGAACGATGATGAGCAAGAACGTATTCGCCAACAACGAACACAACCAACAACAACCGATTTTACTACGATTAACAGTGATGATGTAGAAAGCAGCAAAGACTTTTTGTTTCAAGCAAACTTTGTATCTCCATTAACAAAAACATCACGATTAGAAACAGGAATTCGAACAGAAATTCGAAGAATTACGAGTGATTATATGGTACATATTGACGATGTGTTAGTGCCAGATTTAGACAACGAATTGGATTACAATGAACGTATTTACGGTGTGTATGCCCAATACGGAAATAAAATTGGAAAATTCAGTTACCTATTAGGGTTGCGTGTAGAACATTCAGACATTGGAATTGATGATGAAAAGCGTTTGTTTAACGATGATAAAAACTATACTAACTTATTTCCGACAGCACATTTTACCTACCAAGTGGCTGACAGAACAGATGTGCAGCTAAGTTACAGCAGACGTATTGATAGACCAGGATTTTGGCAATTGAATCCTTTTGGCGGATTGACAGATTTTAGAAACTTGCGTGCAGGAAATCCAGATTTGAATCCGATGTATACCAACTCGTTTGAAGTTGCCTTTTTAAAGCGTTGGGGGAAATTTTCGATCAATCCATCACTATATTATCAGCATACAACCGACTTTTTCAACTTTGTTACCAACCAAACTACCGATGGAAACTTTATCACATTTCCTGTGAATTTAGACAAGGAAGATCGTTTCGGATTTGAATTTTCAACAACATATAATCCTTTCAAATGGTGGCGATTATCAGGAGAATTCAACTTCTTCCAATACGATCAAAAAGGAGATTTTGAAGGACAAAACTTTGATACTAAAGACGAAGTTTGGTTTTCACGTATCAATTCTAGAATGCGTTTCAAAAAAGGATTGTCTATGCAAACAAGTTTCAATTACAGAGGAAGAAATCAAAACGGACAAACCTTACAAAAACCACAATACTTTGCAGATTTTGCCATCAGTAAAGATATTTTTGGCGACAAAGGCGCTATTACCTTAAATGTTAGAAATATCTTCGATTCTAGAATTCGTGATGTAGTTGTAACAGGTGAAAACTTCCGTTTAGCATCGGAAAGAAAAGCAATTGGAAGAAGAGTTTCACTAACTTTTGTATACAGATTCAATCGTAAAAAAGGACAACGCGACCGATTGCCTGATTAAAAGATACACAAACAGTTTTTCGTTTTAATTAGTTAAATCTTGAGTTGTATCTTAAGTGATGCAGCTCAGGATTTTATAATTAACTTTTCTGAATCAACGCTTTTGCCAAACTTCCCAACACTTCAATAGCTTTCTCAATAGGTTCAGTTATGGGTGTTGAAAAACTCAATCGTATATAATTTTTGTGCGAATCATTCATAGAGAAAATCTGCCCTGGGGCAATAATCAAATTCTGCATTTTAGCTGCTTCAAACAAGGCAACACTGTCAAAATCTTCAGGAAAAGCAATCCATAAAATATAACCGCCTGTTGGTGGTACAAAATAAATTTCTTCAGGAAAATATTGGTAAATCAATTTGCAATAACTGAGCATATTTGCGTGTAATGTATGGCGCAACTTTTTTAAGTGATACGGATATCTTCCTTTAGATAAAAAACCAACCAAAGCTTGTTGTGATAAAGTGCTAGAACCTAGTGAATGAATTCGTTTCAAACGTGTCACGGTTTCTGTAAACTTTCCAGCAATAGTATAACCAACACGATAACCTGGCGCTAAGGTTTTAGAAAAAGAAGAACAATACAATACCAGTCCTTCAGTATCAAACTGTTTGCAAGTACTCGGACGATGTTTTCCAAAATATAATTCGCCATACACATCATCTTCAATCAATGGAATTTGGCGTTTTGTGATGAGTTGTACCAACTCTTTTTTTTGTGCTGTTGACAAACTTTTTCCCGTTGGATTGTTAAAATTAGTAGTCAACAAACAAGCTTTTACAGGAAACTTTTCTATTGAACGTTTCAAAAATTTCAAATCCAAACCTGTTTTGGTGTGAATTGGTATAGGAATAACTTTTAAACCTAAATCCTTAATGATTTGATGAATTCCGTAATAAGTCAAACTATCCGAAATTATAATATCTCCTTTTTTGGTTGTAGCTCGCAAACACAAAGTTAACGCTTCTGTACAGCCATTCGTAACTACAATGTCTTTTGTAGTATAGGCTTTTCCTAGTTTAATCTGTTGTCCAGCAATTGACTGTCGCAAATGTATATTTCCTGATGGATGATCGTAATTCAAAATATCAGCGCCTAAAGCAGTCAATGCAGATTTAACACTCTTTTGCAAGCTGGCAGTTGGCAACAAAGACAAATCTGGTTTTGCAGATGACAAGTGTGTGTAATTTTCAGCACTTAACAAATCTACAATATGAGAAATCATGCCATCGGTGGTCAATTCATGAATTGCGGGAATTTCTTTCTGATTCGAGTTAACGATATCAGATCTATACTTTTTAGGTTGATAAATTACGTAGTATCCAGATTTTGGTCGCGCTTCAATCAAACCTTTTGACTCTAGTGTGTAATATGCCTGAAAAATGGTAGAAGCGCTTACATTGTGTTGCTTGCTGAACATTCGCACAGACGGAAGTTTGTCTCCTAATTGCAAAACACCATTCAAAATCTCTTCTTCAATATGACTTGCAATATCTTCATATAAAAAATTAGCTACTTTCACATATATCTGATATGGTGTAAATATAAAAAACTGAATCTGTTTTGTTGTAGAATTATCTTTTAAATTTACAACAATCAAAAAATGAACACAGATGGAAGTAATCTATAAAAAAGAAACATATTCCATAATAACGAATATTGACAAATTAGACATAGGAATGATTCATAAATATTTAAGCGAAGAATCCTATTGGGCACAAAACATACCCATACAATTAGTGAAACAGTCTATTGAGAACTCTCTGAACTTCGGACTCTTTCATGAAATGACTCAAATCGGATTTGCACGCGTAGTAACAGATAAAACTAAGTTTGCGTATATATGTGATGTTTTTATTGTGGAATCCTATCAAAAAAAAGGCTTGTCCTCTTGGTTGATGGAAGTTATAATGAATCACTGTGAATTAAGAGGCATAAGACTTTGGATATTGGCAACAACTTCTGCCGATTGGTTGTATGAAAAATATGGGTTCACAAAACTAAATCAACCCGAACGATATATGGAAAAACGAAACATAATAGACTATAAAAATGTATAAACAATTACAAACGGATAAAGAAAGCATGGGAGCATTGCTGCAATGTGTACAACAATTGGCACTGCAACGTTTTCAACATATAGAAAGCATTCCTGCTGCTGCAAAACCACAGGAAGTTCAAAACTATCCATTACCAGAAGAAGGATTGGGTGCGGCAACAATATTGGCAAAATTTCAAGAAGAATATCAACATCTGATGTGTGGTTCGTCTGGGCCAAGATATTGGGGATACGTAACTGGTGGTACAACGCCTGCTTCTGTTTTAGGAGATTGGTTAGCAACAACCTTTGATCAAAATACACAAAGTGTAAAAGGTAGAGGTGATGTGTCTGCCATTCTAGAGAAAGAAACGATTCAATTATTACTAGACTTTTTAGAATTGCCAAAGCATTTTTTTGGCGGATTTGTAACTGGCGCTACGATGTCTAACTTTACCTGTTTAGGAATTGCACGTCAATGGATTGGAAAAAATCAAGAATACGATGTTGCACGTACAGGATTGCAACAACCAATTCAAATAGTTGCAGGAATGCCACATTCGTCTGTTATCAAAGGAATTGCGATGTTGGGAATGGGCAGTACAAACATACACAAAATTCCACTTCTCGAGGGCAGAGAAGCGATGGATATTGAACAACTGGAAGAATTCTTAAAACAAAACACATCTGGAGAAACCATGGTATTATCAAGTGCAGGAACGGTCAACAGTGTCGATTTTGACGATATGAAAGCCATTTCTAAACTAAAAGAAACTTATGACTTTTGGTGGCATATTGATGCTGCTTTTGGCGGTTTGGTCGCTTGTATAAATGATAAAAAGCATCTCATTACAGGTTGGGAACAAGCAGATAGTATTACAGTTGATTGTCACAAATGGTTCAATATTCCATATGATAGTGCCGTATTTTTTGTGCAGGAAAAACACCAACAAAGACATATAGAAACGTTTCAAAACTCCAATGCGCCGTATTTGGGCAATCCGATGGAAAACTTTTCGTATTTAAACTTCTTACCGGAAAACTCAAGGAGATTCAGAGCATTGCCAGTTTGGTTTTCGTTAATGGCGTATGGCAAAAAGGGGCATCAGGAAATTATTTCCAGAAACATTCAATTAGCACAACAATTGACAAGCTACATAGAAAAAAGTGATGTGTTTGAATTGGTAGCGCCAACAAGAGTAAATGTAGTATGTTTCAAACTAGCGGGAGTTTCGCAAGAAAAACAAGATGCATTCATACAAGAATTAAACAGCAGACGAAAAATATTCATCACGCCATCTGTATACAAAGGAAATTCATGTTTTAGAGCAGCATTTGTCAATTGGCAAACAACGGATAAGGATATCGTTATTGCTATTGAAGAATTAGAAGCTAGTTATAACATCATAAAAAAATAATACTACTAAATTCCTAATGTCATTTAAGTAAAAGTGTTGATGCAAATTGGTAGAAGTGTTCACAAATGTTGAATAAGAAAGGAATAGAAGTGTTCACACTGAGCGAAGTCGAAGTGTAACATTATCATGGAAACATAGTCTTTTATATAAATCATAATCAAAAAACAAACAATGAAATCAAAACTACTACTACTCTTAGCATTAGGAATTTTTACCACGTCGTGTTTATCCATTAAAACAAAATCCAAGCGAACGGTAGTGGCCAAAGAGAAATACATTCCTGTAGATCAAGAATTATACAGTACGATTGTTGCTTTAGATACGCGTTTCTTTGATGCATATAATACCTGTGATATGGAAACACAAGCAGAATTGATCTCAGAAGATATAGAGTTCTTTCATGACATGGGCGGATTGTCAACTTCTAAATCACAAATCCTAGAATCCCTAAAAAATAACATCTGCGGAAAAGTAACACGTACACTGATAGAAGGTACTATTGAAGTCTATCCAATCAAAGGATATGGCGCGGTACAAATGGGAGAACATAAATTCTTCAATAAATTAGAACCAAATGCGAAATCCGTTCCAAGCAAATTTGTGACCATCTGGAAAAATGACCACGGGAAATGGGTAATGACGCGTATTGTGAGTACGCATAAAAACTAACTGTATTTTGAAATAGAGTAGTAAGATTATCATAATTTTAGCGATTCACAATGAATCACGAATATGAAAAAGACACTATTCACTATATTTCTTAGCTTCACATGTATAACCATACATGCACAAACTGGCATCGAAAATAATTCGGAGGCAATAAAAAAAGCACAAGCAGCATTAGCATCCGATTTGGAATACTTTTTTTCAGATTGTCTTGTCTATAAAGATTGTGAGGATTGTATTAATGAATTAGTTTCCAAAGCTAAAAATCCGTATCAGCAGTATTTAGTCGGAGGTGCCTTGTATTCTATTACTCCAAAAATTTCATACGACTTGCATAAAAAGGCTTTTGAAAGCAAACCAAATGAACGCAATTTCAATTTGGAATATGCGCTTGAAAGCCATCGAATTGAAGATTATAAAACAGCAATAAAACATTATAAAGTATACAAAGAAGCAGTTCCTCAAGATTACCGATTACATGTCTGGCTAAGTGAATGCTATTTGCAATTAGACAATTATCAAAAAGCCATAGAGCATTGGAACGCAGCAAATCATCCCAAAAATCATACTGGAATTGACAAAGCAATCTATATCATTCATGGAGATGCAGAGCAAGTAAGAAAACGTTCAGAACTCTTAAAAAAGATAAAAACAAAAGATGCTAGAAGTGCTTATGAACTGATCTTTTTAGATATGAATTGGGAATTAGATTGGTGGAATAATAATGTGCAAGAATACTTTCTAGAAAAAGACATTGCTACAATTAAAGATGTTTTTGGTGAAACCAGTAAAGAATATCTGCAACTAGCAGCTTATAAAAAAATTAAAAAACTCTCTGAAGATTTTGATCCAGAAGCTACAAAAGCAGCATTTTTAGAAGCTAAATTAGTTCTTGACAACAACGAAATACCTGTAAATGGCAACATTGCTTCTGACTTATTACGAATTTCATTTCTTAATAAATTTTTAGATGAAAAGACATTCTTTGAAGAGCGAGGAAACGAAATCGCACAATTGGCAGATACATACAAAGACATTGAATTGCTGAATATTTATGCATATTTGGAAGCGGTAGTCTTGGGACATGTTTCTCCAGAAACGGACAAAAAAGGATGGAACGAATACAAAAGTGAAAAATTTGCCATTAGCTATTTCATAGGGCTGGCAGATAAAAATACCTATGACAATCCTGATTTAACAAAAGCTTTAAAAGACTTTCCAAATTCCTCAAAAATTCATTGGGTAAAACTCAATTGTGCTAAAATTGAAAGAAGGGACATCAAAGAGGATTTAATAGAAGTATTAAAAAAAGAATTTAAAACCTTAGGATCTGATCCTAGTAACTATTCTTATGCTCTCAAAAGCTATTTTTATATACTAGAAACGAAACCATAAAAACACAAGCCGCGACAACGTACTTTAAAACAAAAAATAGTACGGAACTAAAAGAAACCTTCAACTCATACAAAATTTACAACCAACCAAAAGAAAATCAAGGGTATCAATGGATTTTCTTGGTATCTTTAAGTAACCAAACCTACTTAAAGATGTTAGATTGGAATTTATATAATACAACCATATTTATTGGCGCTATTGGACTTTTAGTGTTGGTGGCGTATCATATATTCATAAAAAAAACGCAGGACAAAACTTCGCGGTACTTCTTTTGGTTTTTGATGATTACGGCCATTGCGATTCTGCAATACATTTCGTTTGATATTGGAATTGCAAAACAATATAAAGCTGTCATGCTGTTCTTTTTTCCGTTAGAATTTTTAGCGCCTGTTATTTTTACAGCGTTTACCTGTTCGTATTTGCAAAAAGAACAACTCTTTAAACAATACAAATACTACTTGCTCATTCCGTTTGTGGCATTCTTTTTAATTTACACAGTTATAAAGATCAATGTATTTGTAGATTATTCGATACTTTCTCGAGAAACCATTGGAAACATTCACATGGAATGGAATGAAAATCTAGCCTTACTTTTCACTTTTATAGTAGGAATTTGGAATTACAACATCATCAAAAACTATGAAGAGAGCTTGGGCGAACTGTCTTATCACGCTGTAATTCGTAAAACAAAATGGTTAAAAAACATCTATGTTACGCTCATTTTACTGAGTGTTTTTTGGTTATTGACACTTTTATATATCAAAACTAACAGTAATGTTAGTGGAAATCATAATTACTATCCATTATGGATTGCGTATTTGGCGTGTTACTACTTGTTCTATGTGAAAAGTACGATGCACCTAGACAAAATTCGACAAGAAAGAAATGAAGAAGGAAAAGTGTTCCATCTTTCTGGCTTAGATACATTGTTTGAACCAAAAGCGTTACAAGTATTACGACAAAATCAATCGCAAGTAATTGCTATTCTGAGTTATTTCGCCACATCTTTATTTGACAAAAATAAAACGAAGGAAGTACTTTGGGACATTCTAGAAAACTGTGTCTCCAAACTAAAATTAGAAGATTGTGTCTTGTATCTTTTAGACGAAAAACGAAAAGTTTTAATACAAGAAGCTGCTTTTGGAAACAAAAAACAAGATGCTTTTGAAATTCATCAACCCAAAGATATTCCTGTTGGAAAAGGAATTGTAGGAAGTGTGGCTAAAACTGGAAACTATGAACTCATAAAAGATACAAGTAAAGACAAACGCTATATTATTGATGACAAAGCACGCTTATCCGAATTAGCAGTTCCTATCTATATAGAAGGAACACTCAAAGGTGTTTTGGATGCCGAACATTCGGAGCGTAATTTCTTTACAGAAAACCACTTGTATTTATTTCAACTCATTGCCAAACTCACAGAAAAGAAACTCATACAGCTTCAGCATAAAAAAGGAATCAGCATTACGGACGATAATGCATACTATAAGGAAATTTGTGCGCTCATGGAAGAAGAAAAGCGCTATCGAGATCCTGAAATAAAACTTGCTACACTTTCCAAGGAGATTAATATTAGCGCAAACTATCTTTCACAAGTAATCAATGCGTTAAGTGGGCATAACTTTTCAGATTTTGTCAATAGTTATCGTATCAAAGAAATAAAGTCCAAACTATCGCATCCTGCTTTTGTAGAATATCCTGTATTATCTATTGGGTTAGAAGCTGGGTTCAATTCAAAATCAGCTTTTTATAATTCTTTCAAAAAACACACAGGAATGTCACCTACGGCATTTCGGGAAAAACACCCATACGAGTCCCAATTTATATTCCAACAAATGGTATCAAACCCCCATCTTCAGATGGGAGATACTTCTAGTATTTATGAGTAACTTTGTTTTATGAGCTACACAAAAGGGAATCATACCACATATTATCATCGTTAT
>Ga0189286_100020_pt1 | contig 141531 bp, 126 predicted proteins | sample UW69minimetaG_FD_130330 | JGI IMG/M metagenome (GOLD analysis project Ga0189286, IMG submission 130330) | Marine microbial communities from the Costa Rica Dome - UW69 mini metaG | ecosystem: Environmental > Aquatic > Marine > Oceanic > Photic zone | place: Costa Rica: the Eastern Pacific... | reverse complement strand
TCCATTTACATAAATTAACCCCAAAAACTTCAAAAATCAAAAGAAATGCTATCAATCCAAATCATAAAAAAGAAAAAATCAAGAAAATGAAAAATTGATAGCGCTTTTTTCAAAGGTCTCTGCGATTTACTCAGGCAGAAAAATATGAGATCATCCAAATAGTAGAAGGTTCACAGATTGGTTGCAACCGAACCCTTAAAGAACTAGGAATCAATAAGAGTACATTCTACAAATGGTATGGTCAATATTTAAAAGAAGGATATGATGGGCTAGCTCCTAAAACAGCAGTTAGAAATAGTTATTGGAATAAGATTCCTGATCAGGTAAGAAATCAAGTTATAGAGCTAGCTTTAGAGTTACCAGATAAATCTCCGAGAGAACTTGCCTATCATATGATAGATGTTAAGCACTATTATATATCTGAGAGTTCTGTATACAGAATACTAAAGAAACAAGGTCTTATTACATCACCAGCGCATATTTTAATGCAGGAAAGCAATGAGTTCAAAGATAAAACCACTAGAGTAAATCAAATGTGACAGACTGATTTTACGTACTTTAAAATCATAGGATGGGGTTGGTATTATCTATCTATTGTTTTGGATGATTACAGCTGTTATATCATTCATTGGGAACTATGTTCTGCTATAAAAATAACAGCTCTTAAACCGTATTCGCAAGATTTTGAAAACATACTCATGATATTATGGAACAAAAATATAAACTATTTATTATAAAAGATAAATTTATCCGTTATAAAATTAACATCTTACTTTTAAAAAAGTATTTTAAGTATTCTGAAAGCTTAAGGTAAAGGTTGTTACTCCATTTTCAGATTTAAAGAATATCGTGCCATCGTGGGCTTCTACGATGCTTTTGGTCAAGGTTAATCCAATTCCAGAACCTTCTTTTCGTGTGGTGAAATACGGAACGAAAATATTGTTTTTAATCTTCTTAGAAATTCCAATTCCATTGTCGGAAACAATTAGATGTGCACGATTATTGTCAGAACTAGCATGTACGGTTATTTCTGGTGAGGAAGCATCGTTTAGTGCGTACAAACAATTCGAGATTAAATTAATGACAACTTGTTCTAATTGCTGTTTGTCTGCTAAAAGCTGAATGTTTTCTTCGTATTGAAAATGAAGTTGTATGCCTTTTTCTTTAAACTCTTGTGAGAATAAATTAAGTGTTTGCTGTACTGTTTCGGTAAAATTGATTTCCTTTTTGTCGGGCAGTGGCAATTCTGATAATTGACGATAGGTATTTACAAAATTGTTCAAGTGTGATGAACGTTTTTTGATGATTTTAAGTCCTTGCGATAATTCTTCTAACGTATCTTCGTCAGGTTCGTCTTGCAAAAGCGAATCCAAATTTTCTGCCAAACTGCTAATCGGTGTAATGGTATTGATGATTTCGTGCGACATCACTGTCATCAGTTTATACCAAGATTCTTTTTCTTTCTTATCAATCAATTGTTGAATGGTTTCCATTGTAACCATCAAATAGTCAAATTCGTTGGTATGGGTAATCGAAGTTTTTAAGAAAAATGATTCTACTTGCTCGTTTACCGTTAAAGAAATAGTATGTTTTACGCGTTTCCACGGTTGTACGTCAATAATTTTAATGAGCGGTGTAATTTTATCTTTTAGCAAATTCCAATTGTAAAACTTTGGAATCTGGAAGAAATCTACAAAAGCTTTGTTCAACTGAAATACTTCAATGTGCCCTTTTTTACCCTTCCGGAGAATTAACACACCGATAGTTAAACTCTCAATAATATTTGTAAAAATGACTTGTTCGGAAGTATGCTGTTGGTTTTGTGTACGGTATTTTTCTTGAAGCTTTGCTGCTTTTGCATGCAAACTATTTTGTTGTTTTTCCGTAGAAATTTTATTCGAAAAGTCATCATTTAATAGACAATCAATTGTTTTTTCTATATCTAAAAAGAGCTTTTTTATATATTCAAAACATAAGAATACTTGAAAAATAAGCAATAATGTAAAACCAAAACCATTAATCACATATCCATTCTGAAAGAAATAATAGATGAGTATGGCATTCAAAGCAATAAGTACTATACGGATGCTGAGTTGTATGTAGATTTTTTTGCTCATTTAGAGATTGTGTTTTTCAAGTCGTCTGTACAAAGCAGCACGTGTCAATCCAAGATCCTTAGCAGCTTTTGAGATATTTCCATGGTGTTTGTCTAGCGCTTGTTGAATCAATATTTTCTCAGTTTCCTCTAAGTTAAGCGTTACAGGTGTATTTGTCGTCACTTTTCGTGAAGAAAAATGTAAATCTTCTGCTTCGATACTGGTATTTTCAGTAATAATTACTGCACGTTCTATGATGTGTTCTAACTCACGAATGTTGCCTGGCCAATTGTAATTTTTCAAAGCAATAATGGCACTATTAGAAATAGAAGTCAACTGCTTACGATAGCGTTGATTTAACTTTTTTAAGAAATGATTTGCTAATACTCCAATATCTTCTGTGCGTTTGCGTAATGGAGGTAATTGCAATTCAATCGTATTTATTCGGAACAATAAATCTTGTCGAAAGGTTTGTTCGCTCACCATTTCATGAATTGGTGCGTTAGTAGCACAAATAATTCTAGCATCAATTGGACGCTCGTTTCCTTCTCCCAAACGGGTAACTTTTCTGTTTTGAATTACCGTTAATAACTTGGATTGAAGATGCAAGGGTAAATTTCCAATTTCATCTAAAAAAATGGTTCCACCAGCGGCTAGTTCAAATCTTCCAAGTGTATCTTTGTGTGCATCTGTAAAGGCACCTTTGGTATACCCAAACAACTCACTTTCAAATAAGTTTTCATTCAAAGCACCTAAATCGACATGTATAAATGGATGGTTTTTACGTTCAGATTGCAAATGAATTTCTTTGGCAAACACATATTTACCAGTTCCGTTTTCTCCTAAAATCAACACATTGGCATCTGTTGGCGCTACTTTTTGGACCAAATTGATGGCTTTTTTCATCGCAGCAGATTTTCCTATAATATGTTCTGTTTGTTGGTGAAAGTCTTTATCAAGTTGCTTTTGAACCGTTTCTAATTGTGTAGTTTTTCGTTTCGAACGCGCCAATTCTACACCAGCATTTACAATACTATATAACTTTTCTGTGTTCCAAGGTTTTAAGATAAAATCCGAAGCACCTTGTTTGATAGCTTCAACAGCAAGATTTACACTTCCAAAAGCTGTCATCAAAATCACAGTCGTTTCTGGACTAATTTCTTTGATTTGCTCTAACCAATACAAGCCTTCTTTTCCATCTTCAAAGCCTATGCGGTAATTCATATCTAATAAAACCACGTCAAAAGTTTGAGAGGTAATATAATTGCTAATTTTCTTAGGATTGTTGGTAGTGATGATTTCGGTAAAATATTTCTTCAAGCTAATACGAGCCGAGAATAAAATATCATCATCATCATCAACAATTAATATGGAAGCTTCCTTTTTTCTCATACTACATAGTTAGTAAGATGTTTGATAATGAACAAAAAAATGTTCGAAAATGAACACTTGTAAAATTCATTTATTTTTTAAAATACTGAAAATTAAAGCGTTGTGAATTTATTTTTTCATGGCACAGGAATGGCACTCTATCTATCAAACAAATTAAAAAACGATGGACAAGCAAATTCAACCAAAAAATAAAAAAACGAAACGTATGCTGTTTTGGGGAATTCCAACGATTGTGCTAGCTGCTATTATATTTATGAGTGCTACACGTAAAAAACAAGTAAACTTAAACAGGGAAACCATTTCTATTAAAACAGTAGCAAAAGGTGACTTTGAAGATGTATTATTATTCAATAGTACTGTAGAACCCAAAAAGGCTGTATTGATCAATGTGATTCAAGGTGGGTCAGTTTCGGAAGTATTTGTAGAAAGTGGACAAACAGTAAAAAAGGGAGTTCCTTTATTGCGCGTGTACAATCCGAATGCAGAATTGAACTATTTAACGCAGGAAACGGCAATTGTTGAACAAATTAATAATTTGAGAAACATTCGCGTCACGATTAAGAATCAACAATTGAATTTAGACGAACAATTATTAAGTATCGACAATGCTTTTAAAAATGCAGAACGTCAGTACTCAATAGATAAACGTTTGTATAAAAAGGAAATTATTGCACGTAATCAGTATCAAACATCTGAGCAAGAATATAAATTTCAAAAAGAACGCAATGAAGTAATTAAAACGAAAGTGTCAAATGAAAAAAATGATCGCAATGTACAATTGGCACGTATTAATACTTCCGTGAGAAAGATGGAAGAAAGTTTAGAATTGTTGCGCAAAAACAAGGAAAACTTTATAGTCAAAGCACCAGCGGATGGTTTATTAGCATCTTTCAATCCAACTTTAGGGCAAAATTATAATCAAGGTGACAATATAGGAAAAATGGATGTTTTGGATGGCTATAAATTAATTGCAAAAGTAGATGAATATTATATTTCAAAACTTCGAGAAGATATTCGTGGAACAGTAACGATTGACGAAGAAAAATTGCCAATTCGCGTTTCAAAGATCGATCCTGAGATTGTGAAAGGTGGTTTTCAAGTAGAATTGCAATTTGAAACTGATTCTATCGCAAAGGGAATTCGTAGTGGAATGTCTTTAAAAAGCAAAATGTTTTTATCAAACAATAGCAAAGCACTATTACTTCCAAAAGGATTATTTTACCAAAGTACCAACGGAAAATGGGTTTTTGTATTAAATTCAGACAATAAAGCGGTAAAGCGTTCGGTGCGTATTGGACGCGAAAATCCATTTTATTATGAAGTATTGGAAGGTTTAAAAGAAGGCGATCGAGTTATCACTTCTAGTTATGACGATTTTAAAGATATGGAAGAATTAAATTTAAATTAACAATGCTTGTATTTGTATATATTTTAATAGAAAAGCTTGTCTCATTATTTTAGTACATAACATCAATCAACACTTCAGATCCGCTCAGTGTGAAACGAACAAACGAATCAACAATAAAAACATCATCAAAAAACGAATAAACGAACAAACAAAAAACGAACAATGATTATATTATCAGATTTAACGAAAGTTTACAGAACAGAAGAAGTAGAAACCACAGCGATTCACAAGCTAAATTTAACGGTAAAAGAAGGAGAGTTTGTCTCTATTATGGGAACTTCAGGTTGTGGAAAGTCTACCTTATTAAACATTATTGGATTGTTAGATACACCAACTTCGGGAAGTTATCAATTTGGAGATACAGAAGTCTCAAAGCATTCCGAAAAACAACGTGCTTTATTGCGCAAAGCGAATATTGGATTTGTATTCCAGAATTTCAATTTAATCGATGAGCTTTCGGTATATGAAAACATTGAATTGCCATTGATTTACAATAAAGTACCTTCTAGCGAACGTAAAAAACGTGTCAATGAAATTCTAGAACGTGTCGGAATTGCACACAGAGCAAAACATTTTCCATTGCAATTGTCTGGTGGACAGCAACAACGTGTCGCAGTAGCAAGAGCTTTGGTGACCAATCCAAAATTAATTTTAGCTGATGAACCGACAGGGAATTTGGATAGTAAAAACGGTAATGAAGTGATGGAATTACTGGCAGAATTGCATGCTTCTGGAGCAACAATTATTATGGTGACACACTCTTCGTACGATGCACAATTTTCAAGTAGAATTGTCATGATGAAAGACGGAGAAATCATCTCAGAAAAAACAAATACACGTGATATAGACGTGCTAGTTGAGTAACATAAATAATAAATCATTCATCAATCAAAAAACAACATTATGTTACAAACATGGATCAAAATATTTTTTAGAAACAGCAAAAAAAATTGGCTAAATCTCATTGTCAATATCTCAGGCTTAACGCTAGGCTTTGCAGGCTTACTAATTGTACTATTATACTTTAATGACGAAGAGAGTTATAATAAATGGGTTCCAGACAACGATCAAATTTATAGAGTAGCTAATACTTCAAAACAAAATGGAATTTGGCATGTGAGTACTGCTGCACAAGCAATTCTTTTTAAGAGTGATATTCCAGAAGTAGAAGAAACTATTTTGATTTCTCCTTTTTACAGAAGCCGTGTTCTTAGTAGTGGTGAAAAAAAAGTATACACAGAAAAAGCAACGGAAACAGAGCCAAATTTCTTCGATTTTTTTCCTTTTACAATTATAGAGGGAAGCATAGATAAATTTGCTGAAAACAGAAAACACATTGCCATTTCCAAATCGTTAGCTAAAAAGCTAGGAGGAAAACAAAGTGTGATTAATGAAATTGTAAAAATTGATGGAAACGATTATGTCATAGCATGTGTTTACGAAATACAAGGAAATGGGCATTATGAATCGGAATTGCTGATACAATTTAGTAAACCATTTGAATTGCACTGGGGGAATTTTCAGAACGAATTGTTTTGCAGGTTTACAAAAGGAATTACGCCAGATGTTGTACGCAAAAAAATGAATAATGTAATCATTGAAAAAAATGTAAAACCACAATTGGCTAAAAACAATATGACATTGGAAGAAGTAAGAGAGAAGTATGGTATCATGGAAGTCTTACTTGAACAATTGACAACGATTCGTTTACATAATAAAGCCAATAATGCAGGTCCTGGAGGGAAAGGGAATTACCAGCTATTACTTGTATTGTTAGGGCTGTCAATATTGTTAATCATTATTTCTTGTGTCAACTTTATCAACCTTTCCACAGCTTCTGCGAGTCAACGCGCCAAGGAAGTTGGTGTAAAAAAGACCTTAGGTTTGTCTAAAAAACAACTCATTTTTCAATATGTATTTGAAATTGTATTACAAGGTTTTGTCGCGCTTTTATTGGGATTGATCATGGTAGAGTTTGTATTGCCTTACTTTAATCAATTTATGGATAAGGAATTGACACTTTTAAATCCTCCCATTTTGATAAAATTGATTGGTGTAGCCATTATCACGTCACTAATTGTTGGTGCAATTCCTGCTTTATATCTTGCCAATTTTAAAGCTGTTGAAGTCTTAAAAGGAAATTTTTCAAGAAGTAAAAAAGGAGTTATTGCCAGAAATGTAATGCTGGGATTGCAATTTTTAATTTCAGGATTCTTTTTAATAGGTGTCTTGGTCATTTACTATCAGATGTCCTTTATGATCAACAAAGATCTTGGCTTTGACAAAGAACAAACCTTAGTACTAGATGTATTCAATATAAAAGATGAATATAAAAAGTATAGCTTACTCAAAGATGCTTTGGCAAAAGAAGAAAATATTACTGATATCACAGCGAGTATGTTTGTACCTGGCGATGGGTATGTAAACGGAACAGCTTTGCAGTACGAAGATAAATCCTTTAATGCAGCATCAAATTTGGTAGACTTTAATTATGTAGATTTTGCAAAACTAGAAGTGCTAAAAGGAAGAGCATTTTCTGAAAACTTCACTTCTGATTCAGTATCAAACATTATTTTAAATGAAACAGCCGCAAAACGTCTAGGAATTTATGATGATCCTATAGGAAAGCAAGTGCGTGTCGGTTGGATACGAGATGAAGATGATAGAACACTAGAAGTGGTAGGTGTTATAAAGGATTATCATTTTGATGGATTTGACGTAAAAATAGATCCGATGTTTTTAATTCACTGGAAAACATTTGACTTCTCTAAAGATTGGATTCCTGCAATACAATTTAAAGTGAAACCAGAAAACATTTCACAAACTATTGCCACGATAGAAGATTTCTGGAAAGAAAACATCGACGATAATTACCCTTTTGTATATAAGTTTTTAGACGAAAATTTTGCAAAAACCTATGAGAAGTACCAAAAACAACAAATCATGTTTTTAATTCTTTCTACAATCGTAATTATCATTTCTTTACTTGGCTTGTTTGCTTTAGCAACACTTACTATTCAGCAACGCTTAAAAGAAGTGGCTATACGTAAAACTTTAGGCGCATCTGTTAAAGAAATTATTTTTCAACTGGTCAAAAGCTTCTTAAAAATAACATTGATTTCAGTACTTATATTACTACCCATATCGTACTACTTGATGCAAAACTGGCTCGATAATTTTATCTATCGAATAGATATGCCGATTTGGCCATACATTATCACTCCAATTGTATTATTAGTTTTAGTATTTGCAGTAGTAGGAGTAAAGGCAGTAAATGCTACCAAAATAGATTTAATTAAATACTTGAAATTCGAATAAGATGGTAAAGACTTGGCTAAAATTATTCTTTCGTAATAGTAAAAAGAACTGGTTAAACACTACCATCAACATTTGTGGTTTAACACTTGGACTGGTAGGATTGATTATTGTTTTGTTGTACTACAAAGACGAAAAAAGTTTCGATCAATGGAATACGCAAAAAGATATTGTTTACAAAATGGCGCATAAATGGGGAGATGGACAGATTTATGATGGAGCCACAAATCCCGAAGGAAAAACTGTAAAAGAAATAGTTCCAGAAGTTACAGACTATTGTTCGGTAAACTCAGGATACGATAGTCAAATATTACGTTACAAAGACCAATCGATCTATGCAACTAAAATTGGGCGTGCGAATGCAAACTTTTTTGAATTTTTTCCGCATTCAATTGTAAAAGGAGATCCAAAAACAATTTTGGCGACAAAAAATGCAATAGCACTTTCTACGGACGTAGAAAAACAGTTATTCGGTGAAAAAGAATCCGTAGGGAAAACCATCAAATATGGTAGAAGAGAATACATTGTTACTGGAGTATATGAATTGCAAAAACCTTCTGTGTATATGCCAAACGCAATGATACACAAACCTATAACAAAAAGTAAAAATTGGGGAGGATACGGAGTGTATACTTTTTATAAAATTCCAGTAGGAACTGATCTTGCTATTGTTGAAAAGAAAATTTACGATGTATATGTAGATAACTACTATCAAAAAGAAGCAACATCACAAGGAATTACGGTAGACGAATATGTGTCTATGCAAGGTTCTTATCCAATGTTGGAAAAGCTAACAGATTTACGATTACACGGTCAAGGCGATGATGGTATGGTAGAAGGAAAAGGAAATTACTTATTACTGGTCATTATGTTGAGTTTGTCCATTTTAATCATTGTAATTTCGAGCATCAATTTTATCAATTTGTCAGTGGCATCTGCTAGTCAACGTGCTAAAGAAGTTGGCGTAAAGAAAACGCTAGGTGTCTCAAAAACTGACTTGCAATTACAGTTTGTTCTAGAAATTGTAGTGCAAGGAATTATTGCAGTATTTATTGCTTTAATTATTGTGGAATTGCTTCTGCCTATATTCAATGCATTTATTAATAAAAATTTGAGCCTAAATAGCACAACCATCATTGTACAAGTGATTCTATTAGCTATCGGAATTGCTACTTTGATAGGATTTATCACGGCGTTATACGTGTCAAACTTTAAAACCATCAGTGTCTTAAAAGGAAATTTTTCAAGAAGTGGAAGCATGATTTTGGTGCGAAATGTAATGCTAGGCTTGCAGTTTGTCATTTCAGGATTCTTCTTCATTGGTGGATTGGTTGTATATGCACAAGTAGAATATATGAGTTCTAAAGATTTAGGATTTTCGGGAGAAGAAATCTTGGTCGTAGAATTCAATGATTCTCAATCAAGCAGAACCAAACAATATAAGTTGATCCAAAGCGTATTTCAAAACAATCCGAATATTGAAGACATTTCCTCTACGTTTTTAGTGCCTGGAGATGATAACGATATCTCTTTAGATGTAGCTTATAAAGATGTTGTTGTTGATGTAAAATTTATTCCTTTAGATTTTGGACACTTAGAAATGATCAACACAAAAATTGCCAAAGGACGTTACTTCTCTAAAGACTTTGCTTCAGATACTATCAACAGTATTATTTTCAACGAAACGGCTGCCAAACGTTTGGGAATGGCAGATGATCCTTTGAACAAAGAAGTTGGAATTGATGGAAAAAAATTCAATGTTGTAGGAGTTTTAAAAGACTATCATATGGTTGGATTGGATAAAGAAATCCGTCCGGCATTCTTTATGTATTATACAGGTTTCGATTGGGTTCGTGGTGCTATGAGTACCGTACAGTTTAAACTAAAACCAGAAAATAAAGAAGCCGCTTTGGCAGAAATTGAACGCTTTTGGACCAAGGAATTGGAACCTGGTTATCCATTTTCATTCTACTACTTAGATCAGTATTATAATAAAACACATGATATCTATAGAAAGCAGCAAACGCTATTTTTTATTCTGACTTTGGTCGTCATCTTCATTGCTCTTTTAGGCTTATTTGCGTTGGCTACATTGACCATTGAGCAGCGTTTAAAAGAAGTTGCTATCAGGAAGACATTAGGCGCATCAGTTAAAGAAATTATTGTACAATTGGTAAAAAGCTTTATCAAAATAACAGGAATTTCAATTATTGTTCTATTGCCAATTGCCTACTATTTAATGCAAAAATGGTTAGACAACTTTGCGTACAGAATTGAGATGCCTTGGTGGCCATTTGTCATTGCACCGATTATATTATTGATTTTGGTATTTGTGGTTGTAGGAATTAAAGCTTTTAATGCCACCAAAGTAGATTTGATTAAATATTTGAAGTTTGAATGATTCTAGGAGTTTGAAGCTTCATAAAGCAAATTAATAAATCCACGAAAAACAAAGTTTGAGAGTTTAACAATGTAGACTCTGATTTACAATTTAGAAAAAACATATTACTGAAACTCAAAACCCAAAACCAAAACCCAACTACGTATAAACCCTTGATTTTAAGATGCGCATTTGTCTAAGCTTTCAAATGCGCATTTTAAATTGTAAGTTTGAGGAACTGACCAAAATTATTAATCATATGGCTACTTCAAATCCAACACCGACGTTTACGCCAACAGGTTCTTCTAAATCTAAGACCAGTACCACCAAAACCTCCAGTGCTAATCAAACAGCCAATGAACCACCAAAAGGAATCTCCAAAGGTGTGTCACATGAAACAATGATTCAATTCAAAAATGAGCTTGAAAATATGCTTTTGTATGCAATGAATAGTGGCAAAACGATCAATACAGATGTAAATTCGTTAATAGAAAGCGATAAGATAAGCGATTTGATAAATGCACATAATATTTTAATAAAAAATGTAGCACCAGCAACACCTAAGTCTATTGCGTATCTCAATATCGTTTCTAAAGGGAACAATAAAAAAAGTTTATTGACAAAATTGCCAATCATCCGAAACCTAATCATTTTGGCTATTATATTCTTGATTTTATTTATTGGTACTTCCTTATCGGATGAGGTAAATACTTTGTCGTTATCAAAAGGAATTTTAAGCAATAGCGGAAAATCTTTACTATTGAATATTCTGTTTCTGTGTGCAATTTCTGGGTTAGGAGTGATGTTTTATTTGTTGCGAAGTATTAGTGAAGGTATAAAGAACGCTACATTATTACCCGAACAAACCATTTATTACACCGCACTAATTATACTAGGAATTATTTCAGGCTTGATTCTTTCAGAAATTGTTTCTTCTTATAATGTAAATCAAGATTTGAGTATTTTCAATAATGCCGTTTTAGCGCTTATTGGCGGATTTTCTTCAGATGCTATTTTTAGTATTCTTCAGGGAATTATCAATAAAATAAAATCTATTTTTCAATAATAAACGAACACTAACCTTAATCCATAAAGAACAGATGAAATTTTTTATACGAAGTATAGCGATGGTCTTTGTTGTGATAAGTATTAATGCTTGTGCATCCATTCCTGCATCTACAGCAACCTTGTCACAAGAAGTCATTGCCGAAGCCTACTCAATGCACCAATTAAATATTGCATTGATCAATAAATTATTTGAAGAACGAAAAGGTAAAGTAGATGATTTTATGAACAACCAATACATTCCTTTATTTGTCAAAAACTTACAATCAAAAATACCTGCGGGAGTTGATATAAATTCAGAATTGACTAATATTTTAAAAAGTGTGATGCCAGTAATCAATAGAAAACGTGATTCGCTTCATAATCTATTGGATACACAACGCGATCAAATGGTGACGTCATTAAACACAAATTTCACTAACTATCAACAAGCAAGTGCAACATTACAAAATTTAATCACTTCAGCTGTAAAATTAAAACAAACAGAAGCCAATACATTGAATCAAATTCAGAATTTAAGTAAAACCAATTTTGATATAGGGAAAATACAAAAGCACTTAGACAGTTTATTGATTAAAACCGGAGATGGGTTTAACAAACTTCTCAACATAGAATCAGCAATAAAAGGAAACAACTAAAAAATAAAAATATGAGTGGTATAGATTGGGATAGCTTGGCAAACCAAGCCGCATCACAAACAGACGCAGAATTTAAAACTACTATTGCAAGTTTAACATCAATGAGTATTTCAGAAGTAGATCAATTCATAAAAGAAAGTAAGATCACCAACGGAAATGCGATCAAAGTATTAAAAGAAATTAACGATGCAGCTGCTTCCAATTCCGCCAAAGCAGATGCAATTACAAACATCGATAATGGTGTAAACTTCTTGGTGAGCTTGGCTAACAAAATTGTGTGAGGAATAGAAAAATCAAATAAAAAGATAAGAAAGCAACAATGTTAACAAGGCATTGTTGCTTTTTTTATGAGTTTAAAAAAAGATATCAAACACTTAGTAAATTTTGTTGATAAATTTATGTAAGGAATTCACAGAAAAAACTACTTTTGTTAAAAAGCGTTTAACAATTAGAAAAAAGAATATGTCAGATACAAATACAGCATTAGATTGTTTAATTATAGGAAGTGGACCAGCAGGTTATACAGCCGCAATTTATGCAGCAAGAGCAGACATGAAACCTGTAATGTACACAGGAATGGAACCTGGAGGACAGTTAACCACAACCACAGAAGTAGATAACTTTCCGGGATATCCAAATGGTACAGACGGAACTGCGATGATGGAAGATTTGAAAAATCAAGCAACTCGTTTTGGAACTGATGTGCGTTTTGGAGTGGCTACAAAAGTAGATTTCTCTAAAGAATTAGGAGGAATTCACAAAGTATATGTAAATGATGGAGCTGAAGAAAAAGAATTTTTAGCGAAAACGGTTATTATTTCTACAGGTGCTTCTGCCAAATATTTAGGTTTGGAAAGCGAAGAACGTTTAAAAGGTGGTGGTGTTTCTGCTTGTGCTACTTGCGACGGATTCTTCTACAAAGGACAAGATGTAATTGTCGTGGGTGGTGGAGATACTGCCGCAGAAGAAGCAACATATTTAGCTAAACTTTGTAAAAAAGTAACTATGCTTGTTCGTAGAGATGAAATGCGTGCAAGTAAAGCAATGCAACACCGTGTAAATGCTACAGAAAATTTAGAAGTACTTTACAATACAGAGTTAGATGAAGTATTAGGAAATATGGTTGTTGATGGTGTTCGTGTGGTAAATAATCAAACTAAAGAAAAACACGAAATTCCTGTAACGGGAGTTTTTATTGCTATTGGACACAAACCAAATACAGATATGTTTAAAGGAATTTTAGACATGGATGACACAGGATATTTGATCACTGGAGCAAAATCTACAAAAACAAATGTTCCAGGTGTATTTGCAGCTGGAGATGTGCAAGATAAAGAATACCGTCAAGCAATTACTGCCGCTGGTACTGGTTGTATGGCTGCATTAGATGCAGAACGTTATTTAGCGTCTGTAGAAGATGTAGTAGAAGCATAAAACGATTAAATTGGATACTTTTCTCAGTTGAAAAATGTATTCATAAAATAGTATAAATAGAAAACCGCGTACATTACTTTGTACGCGGTTTTTGGTTGAGTTAGGGTTGGGTTGATGTGATATCATACATTTATAAAACATCTATTTTTGATAAATACCGCCAGCAACTGACTTGTTTTTAGAAACTGATTCAGGGTTTCCGTAATAGCTAATGTCGCCACCGCTAGAACTATTTGCTACTAATTTCTCTGTAACATATATTGTAATATCTGCACCGCTACTTACAGAGGCATTACAGTCTTTGACTCTCAAATCTTTAGCATGAATATCGCTTCCACTGCTAGCATCTGCTTCTAATGAATCTGCAATTCCTGCAATTTTGATATCTGCACCACTAGAACTAGAACACGTTACATGCTCAGCTTCTACTTCTAATTTTACATCAGCTCCGCTATTACTTTTTATTTCAATATTGTCTGCAATAATGGTAGAAGTCCCAAATACGTCTGAACCGCTTGTACCTACAATCTTTTCAATATTTGGTACGTTTACATGTACTTTTTTCGCTTTACAACGTCCAATGTTTTTTTCAGTATGAATCCTAAGTGTTCCATTGCTAATATCAGTAGCAATTAATTCAATAACATTTGCGTCGGCTTCTACTTCAATAGAAGTAGTTTCTGATTGTGTAATATATACATCCAATCCTTCAGAAGCTTTAATAATAGTAAAGCCACCTTCGATGTCTCTTTCTTGTGTAACAACATTTCGATTGCCTTTTATTCCTGAATTAAAATTAAAATCGCAGGAAGTCATGAGAATACTCAAAATTGTAATGGCGATAATTCTTGCTATTGTGATCATAATAGTTAGTGTTTTTTGTTGATTGATGATGATTTTGTTGTTTAAATTACTCACAAACAATCCAACTACCAAAACTAATTCTTTCAATTAGTTTCGATAGTATTAGTATGGATTGTGAACTGCTCATTTGATTGATTGATTGATTGATTGATTTTTCAACATTGTTCAATAGTTGTATATTGAACAATGTCTTATTAATTATTAGTATTGTTTGATAAAACGCTGTCACGAGGTACGTTTACACCAGTATCGTTATTTTTGATATTAATATCTACTTTGTCCGAATTGATCGTGATATCACTTTTTTCCGCGGGTTGCTTTTTACTTTTTTTCTTTTTTGATGAAGGACAGTCTAAACATTCTAATTCTTCATTAACCACCTGATGGTGATATCCTTCAGGTTTTGAATTACTAGGTAAAATGTCTCCTGTATCTCCATAATTTCTATGAAATGTTCTTGTGTTCTTGTGAGGGTTTATAATAGCACCTTCTGGTAAATACAATACAATTTCTACCTTTTGATTGTTATATTTAGCGTCTTTGTCAAACAGAAAATATCCATCAAGCTTTAAGGTGTTGTTTTCAAATACATAATTGTAATCAATTCCTTGTGCACGTTGTCTAGCAGCATCTTCTGTAAGTCCGCTTGCACTTCTGCTAATACGAACTCTTGCATTTTCTTTTGATGTAGGTCTTACAATAAGTCGTACAGAGCGAGAAAGTAGGATCACATTTCCATTTTCATCACGTTCTTCTCTATAATCGTAGTAACGTCTTTCTAAAGCGCCTCTAAAATCTTCATTATTTACCATCTTCACTCTAATAGTGTCGTTTTTAACAATAGCTAATTCTTTACTAGATGATAAAGTAACATCTTCATTTTGGTGTAATGCTGCGCTAGAAGCAATATATGCAATTCCAATACAAGCAGAAATCCATAATACAATGAGTATTGTTTTTGCTGTGACTCCAATAGATTTTGAGTTTTTTACCAAAATCTTCATTCCTAAAATAAACAATACTACTGCAGGAATTCCAATAGCAACCAATGCAAGTAAGCTTAATATCCAAGGAGCAGTTTCATTTAAAATTCCCAAGTCATAGTGACTGAAGAAACTTCTACCTCCAAAAATTTGAAAATTAAAGAAACTAATACCAAGTGCAGACATTAGTGCACTTATCAAAATAGAAGCAGCTACAACGATAAAAATTACCCCGAAAAACTTTCCAAAGACCTTTAAAAAAGTTTCAATAATATGTCCTATAGAATCAAAGAAGGAAGATGTTCCTCTTTTGGCTTTTTGCCCAACTTGCTCAAAGTTGATATCATTTAGTGTTTCTTGAACATCATCCAATCCTTCTTTGATTTTTTGCTCAATATTGCTGATGTTCGCCGGCTTTCCCGCCATGGCCAATTTTTCACTAGTTGTGGTCGCTTTAGGAATAATAAACCATAAGATTATGTATACCAATATTGGCGATCCAACTCCTGCAAATACAATAATAATTGCTAACAATCGAATCCACAAAGAATCTATACCAAAGTATTGTGCTAAACCTGCACAAACTCCTGCAATAACCTTATTGTCGTAGTCTCTGTATAGCTTTCTATTTGCGTCAAAAGTTCCTCTTGATTCAGAAGTTCCTGTTCTTGGTTCATCTTCAAAGATTTCATCGTCTACCAAATAATCTTCTGGTTGTCCCATGATTTCAATAACTTCTTGAACCTCTTTCATTCCAACTACTTGTCTATCAGACTTCATGCGTTCAGCGAAAAGTTCGGCAACTCTAGCTTCAATATCAGCAAGAATTTCGTCTCTTCCTTGTGAATCTGTAAAGGAACGTTTTATGGCGTTTAAATAACGCTGCAATGTGTTATATGCGTCCTCATCAATATGAAAAAACATATTTGCTAAATTTATATTTATGGTCTTATTCATTGTTAGTATTTTTTTGTCGTGTTACGAGTGATACAGCTTTTTGTAAATTGTCCCAAGTTGTAGTAAGTTCATTAAGAAATAATCGTCCTGTTTCTGTAAGTCCATAATATTTTCGTGGCGGTCCAGAAGTAGATTCTTCCCAGCGATAACTTAATAAACCTGCATTTTTCAGTCTTGTCAATAGTGGGTAAATTGTGCCCTCTACGACAAGCATTTTAGCGTCTTTAAGTGTTCCAAGTATTTCGGCTACATAAGCATCCTGATCTTTCAAGATGGATAAAATACAATACTCTAACACGCCTTTACGCATTTGTGCTTTTGTGTTCTCTATCTTCATGTTTTCATGTGTCTTTTAATGATTCTGTTCGTTTTTTGATTGATGATTGATGATTGATTGATGATTGATGTTACACTGAGCTAAGTTTAAGTATAATGATTGATGAGGTTATACTTAGTCAAACTGCAGTGTGATGGTTTTATTTGATGAATCGATAGGTTAATGGATAACGATAGCGTTCACCTTCATTCGCTTTCATTGCTGCCACAATGGTATACGTAATGTTTACTGCAAAAAATAATAATGCGCCCAATCCTAAAATGATTTCTACAAACGAAACTCCAAAAAAGTGAAATCCTTTATCTACATTAATAGAAATACCATTGAAACAAAAAATGTCCCATGTGTTTATGTTTTTAGCACCAAATACAACAAAAAATGGAATGCACAATATGGTTGCTGCAATTTTATAACAAAGCAAACTCAATTGAAAGTTAATAACCTCTTTCCCATGATGATCTATATAATCACCATCTTTTTTATACATGGACCACAAAATGACCGGAAGTATAAAATTTCCAAAAGGAAAAAAGTATTTACTGAACGACGCTACATGTAAAACTGTCGCCACATTTTTGTCGTGTTTTGTTAAAGCTGATTCCATTGCATATTATTTTCTTATGCAAATATATGTCTAAAAAAAGGTATTATGCAAAACATAGTACTTAAATTTAACAAATTATTAACACTCTTAAAATATGAAATTTTAATCTAATCAACTTTAAGGTGTTGAAAGTAAGGTATTTAGGTTTTTGGTTATGAATGAAGTTTACTTTTAAGAGAAAAAGAAAGTAAATTTTGCCTTTTCTCTAAAATCTTTTAAAATTTTGTATTTTGGCTACTCGAACTTAATGTGAAAGATAACCAATGGCTAAAAAATTGACTACATCTAAAATAAACACCTTTTTACTTTTTAAACTACCATCTGCATATTTTTCTGGTGTGCGATTAAAAGAAATTTCCAAAGAATCTGCTACCGTTACAGTGAAACATCGTTGGATTAATCAAAATCCTTTTAAATCATTGTATTGGGCAACACAAGGAATGGCTTCCGAATTAGCTACAGGTGTGTTGGTAATTCAGGAAATAGAAAACTCAGGTGAAAAAATTTCTATGTTAGTCCGATCGCAAAAAGGAACTTTTACCAAAAAAGCCACCGGACGCATTCGTTTTGTATGTAATGATGGCGACAAAGTTAAAGCAGCCATAGAAGAAACTATTAAGACGGGAGAAGGACAAAGCCTTACATTATATGCAGAAGGTTTTGATGCTTCGGGAGAAAGTGTTTCTAATTTTGAATACGAATGGGGAATTAAACTTCGAAAGAAAAAATAATACATCTGTGTAACAAACTGTACTTTTTCCTATCTAATACAGCGCAATCAAAAAACAATAACTATGACAGCACATGAAATAGATTACCACATTTATGGCGAAGAAATGCAATATGTGGAAATAGAACTCGATCCACAAGAAGCCGTAGTCGCAGAAGCAGGAAGCTTTATGATGATGGATGACGGAATTAGTATGAATACCATTTTTGGTGACGGTTCCAATCAAGAACAAAGTATTTTAGGGAAATTATTCTCCGCAGGAAAACGAATCTTAACAGGAGAAAGTTTGTTTATGACGTCTTTCTTAAACGAAAAAGCATTTGGCGTTCGTAAAGTAAGTTTCGCCTCCCCATATCCAGGGAAAATTATTCCTATTGACTTAACAGAATATCAAGGAAAGTTTATCTGCCAAAAAGATGCATTCTTATGTGCAGCAAAAGGTGTAACAGTTGGAATTGAATTTTCTAAAAAGTTAGGACGTGGATTTTTCGGAGGCGAAGGATTCATCATGCAAAAACTAGAAGGTGATGGAATGGCATTTGTACATGCAGGAGGAACCATGGCTAGAAAACAATTAGCACCAGGAGAAACATTACGCGTCGATACGGGTTGCATTGTCGGTTTTACACAAGATGTTGATTATGACATTGAATTTGTTGGTGGTATTAAAAATACGTTGTTTGGAGGAGAAGGAATGTTCTTTGCAACTTTAAAAGGGCCAGGAATGGTGTATATTCAATCGTTACCATTTAGTCGTTTGGCTGGACGAATTATTTCTTCATTACCAAATGGAGGAAGTAGTAAAGGAGAAGGAAGTATTCTGGGAAGCATAGGAAACTTACTTGATGGTGATAACCGTTAGTTAAACCAAGAATTATAAAATATAGAAGCGTTCTTTATCGAATTACGACTTGTAATTTGATAATGAACGCTTTTTTTATGGTATTTTAGTGCATAAATACTAATAGCTTTGACAAGTGAAATTGATCTAGCTTTTTGACATATCTACTTTACGACCAGTATCAAGTAGTCATCAAATGGAGACAAACATAAAAGGCGGAAACAGAGTTGAATTTGTCTTTGAAAACATAAATTTGCCTTTTGACGATGCTACGAATGATGGATATGTTGTTTTCAATATCAAAACACTGCTAGCATTAGAAGAATGTGATACGTTTGAAAATACCGCAGATATCTATTTTGACTTCAATTTACCTATCACTACGAATACATCTTCAACCTTGATTTCAAATCCATTGAGTATTTCTGAAGAAAACCTAGAAAGTGACACGATCAAAATCTATTCAAATCCAACAAGTGATAAATTATTTATCAGTGCTACTAAACAATTCGAAGCATAGAAGTAAGAACGTTAGATGGAAGATTGTTAAAAAATAAAATAATTACATCAAACAATAACGAATACGAGCTTGATTTAACAGATGCTGCGATTGGAGTATACCTTGTAAGTACGGTTACAAACTCACGTAAGACAACTAGTAAAATAGTAAAAGAATAATATAGTTGACTGTTAAAGTTTTGTTGTAGAAGTGTAAACATTATTTTTTTTTGTACATTTATTGAACTAAATAAAATGCTTATAGATAAAAACTACTCTTAGAAATTTTAACTTAAACCCTCGTTAAATATGGCAAGAGCGATGTTTGATTACACAAAAACTATACTTAAAAAAGTTAGTTTTGATCCATCACTGTTTTGTAAAGAATTACAAAAAGCTTTGCAGAGATTGCTGCCTCACGAGATAGAAGAATTGAAAATTTGGATCAATTCACTCGTTACAGCAAATCCACAATTAGATCAATGTTTAATCTATTTAAAACCATAAAAAAAGCCGCGATACGTCGCGGCTTTTTTAATATATTATTTTTTGCTATTGCTGTACTGGACTAATAATTTGCACATTGTGAAATGCAATGGCACCACGTACAATTCCCATAATAACACTTCGCAAAGCTTCTATAATTTGCATTTTTAATTCACTTTTGTGAAATAGCAAGCTTACTTCTCTTGCAGGTCTTGGTTCTGTAAAATGACGTAAATACTTCCGTTCAGATTCCTTAATGTCTAACGTATGTAAATAGGGAAGAAGTGTCATTCCTAAATCTTCATTCGATAATTTAATCAGGGTTTCAAAGCTTCCACTTTCCAATTGAAAATGATCGTCAACTGTAGTTCGTGGTACTTTACATAAATTAATAACGCCATCTCTAAAGCAATGTCCGTCTTCTAACAATAAAATATCATCTATATCTAAATCGCCAGTTTCAATTTCCTTTTTGTGGTACAAGCGATGATTTTCAGTGGTATATCCAACAAAAGGTTCATAATACAAAACACGTTCTTTAATTTGATCGTATCCAAGTGGCGTAGCAGCTATGGCTGCGTCTAAATGTCCTTCGTTAAGTCTTTTAATAATCGTTTCTGTTGTAAGTTCTTCAATTTTTAAATTGACTTTTGGATATTTTTTAATAAACGTTTTCAAAAACATGGGTAATAAAGTTGGCATAATTGTCGGAATGATTCCCAACTTAAATTCGCCACCAATAAATCCTTTTTGTTGATCTACAATATCTTGCATTCTCCCAGATTCATTGACAATATTACGTGCTTGTTCAACTATTTTTTTACCAATCTCGGTGAGTTGAATCGGTTTTTTGCTGCGATCAAAAATCTGAATTTCCAACTCATCTTCCAGTTTTTGTATCTGCATACTCAATGTGGGTTGGGTTACAAACGACTTTTGTGCGGCTAGTGTAAAGTTTTTGTGTTCGGCTACAGCCAATACATATTGTAATTGTGTGATTGTCATTGTTATAAATTTGAGTGATAAAAATATAAAAACTATCAATAAAACTTATACTAATTTGCGTTAAATGTTAAATATTTTTGTGGTATCAGAAAATAACAATTAAAAAAAGTAACAATATGACATTAAATATATTAGGATTAGACATCGAAAAAACAGAAGATTTAGTAGAAGATTTGAATGTATTATTAGCAAATTTTCAAGTGTATTATCAAAACTTACGTGGAATTCATTGGAACATCAAAGGAAAAGGATTCTTTGAGTTACACACCAAGTTTGAAGAGTTGTATAATGACACACAAGTAAAAGTAGATGAAATTGCAGAACGTGTATTAACGCTAGGCGGCGAACCATTACATACATTTCAAGATTATATTGAAAATGCTAAAGTTCCTGTGGGAAAACATGTTTCTAAAGATGAAAAAGCGGTGGAATTGATTGTAGCTTCTATTTCAGAATTATTACAATTAGAAAGAACATTGTTAGAAAAGGCAGGAGATGCCAATGATGAAGGAACAAATGCAATGATGAGCGATTTGATTTCTGAGCAAGAGAAAACTGTTTGGATGATGAATGCTTGGTTAGATAAGTAGTTTTAAGTTTTAATTAAAGTTTATAAGGTTGGTTAGAAAGAAAAGCGAGACAGAAATGTATCGCTTTTCTTAGTTAAATCATTTACTGCCAAAAATTAATTGCAAGTACAATCTGTATTTGCAACCATTGCAGGTGTATATTTTAAGATAGTCATTGAATTTAGGTTGTGTTCAACCCTATTGACGTTTCGCTAGAAACTATTCAAATTCTTATCATAAAATTAGCTTTTAGGGTAAGGTAGCTCCTTCTTTTGCTTTAAATATTATTTTCCCATTTGTTCCTCCTTTTACCTTTGAGGGAGAATGTACAAGATATTTTTTGAATTAATAAATGCCCAAACTTATTTGAATATTTACAGCATAAAAGTGAAGATAATCGCTATTTATAAATGATAGTATATAATTTATAAATCACGACGAATACAAGATGAAAACGTGCTGATTTTCAGTGTAAAAAACAATATAACAAACTTAATTACATGTTTTAAGAAGTATTTCAATAACAAAAAAGCGGCACAAATATATGTGCTGCTTTTTGTTTGATTAATGAATGAATGTTGTTTTGGTTGATTTATTTATTGGTGAGTTTTAATACTAAAATTTAAAGTCTCATCACTATGTTAAAAAACGATTTTTAAATTTACATCTGTATCTTTAACATCAAATTTGGCAGAATCAAATTGTGGTGGTCCATAGCTCATAGGATTGTTTGATATTCCATAATCTTCTTTTGGCATTCCGCTTTCTTCAAAGTCCATTTGTCCATTACTATTTTCGTCATGTACACATAAAATTGCATATGTACCTTTTGGGACATTTTTAAAAGTAACGGTTACTGTATTTCCTTCAACTTTGCTTTCTGCTGTTTGAAATGGATCCGTTTTCATAAATGTACTTTCTGTATGTAAAGCGAATAGAACCTTTCCTTTATTGTTCTTTATTTCATCAATAGAAACTGTGATTGTAACACCATCTTTAGAAGTTGTTTGTGCTGTTGTTGTAAAAAGACCTGCAAAGAAAACTGCGATTAAAAGTAAATTTTTCATGAGTGATTATTTATTGATTAATGATTTATTGTTTTGTAACACTGAACAAAGTCTAAGTGTAGTTTGATGACTCAAATTTCCAAATAAATCCATCGTACTCATAAAAAAAGATACCTAACTGTAGTTTTTGAAGGACGAATTGTAAAAAGAAACAAAATTAATGTAAAACAACAGGACTAGTTATCCTATGGAATATTACTACAATAACCATTAGAACAATCAAAACAACTAACTACAAAAGTTAGTACTATGGTTGCGGAAGTGCAAATTCCAGTTGCTCATCCTTTTCCTGAAACCGATCTCGATTGTAAATCACTGATAGACTTCTTGTTCAGTGCTAAACTTTTAATTTTTTTTCTTCACATGAAAATGGTTTTTAAGATGTTAAACATATCTCAAGGCTATATGAAACCGAAAGTGAATAAAAATTAAGCCAGTCTTGATTTATAAATAACGTGAGGGTTGAAAAAAATAACTCCTTTTTAGGAACCTTTTTTTTATAAATAACGTCTATATATATAGAGAGCAATGATTGTCACTTTATGGAAGTTCAATAGTTTTTAGGTTGATACAATATGGTATGCTTCTATAAAGTAATTCTAATTAAACACTCGTTAGTTATTGATTTAGGTTAATTGTACACTACAAGAAAATTCGCTTTCCAAGGTTTCATATATTGTAGTTGTACAAATCACGGTGAAAGCGAACTTTTCGAAGTTCGCTTTTTTATTGCTTGCTTGTTTTTACTTCGTAAACTTACTTTTTTACCTGTCCATTATTATAACATTACTGCTTCTTTTGTCTTTTTTATCAAGGGGAATAGAATTTCTTTTCAAGTGCATTTTCTATTTTAATACGTATCAAAGTTAATTTTAATACGTATTAAACTTTATTTTGATACGTAGTAAAGTCGTAAAATCTCTTGATGTTTTGATTGGAATGTAAAGAGGAAATGGTAGGAAGTACTTGAGGAAATGATAGATTTATCAAGAGAATAAGATTTTGTGTTGTTTAAGAATTGGAAAGCAAACTTTGAATTCACATTATTGGAAGAATTACTTTTCTTTTCCTAACTTGGGACTAGGTATAAACAGTAAAATAACTATGCAAAACTTTTGTTTCATGCAAATAAGAAATATATGTATACAACGAATAGATATAAACTTCTCATGATTTTGTATATTTTGTTTATCGGTTGTTCAAAGAAAACTAATCAAATAACAGTTATCATAAGAGATGGATTATTAAATGATAAAGTTGAAATTAGAAATGGACTTACATCAATAAATAGAGAAAATGACCTTGATCTTTTTTCCAGAAACTTAAAAATGATCTTTATAGGAAGTGATAAAGAAAACTTAGAAACGAACTTTGGCGAGAATGATTTTTTGATCATTTATGACGATGCATACTATTATTCATTTAGACATTTTATTTTTTGTAATATGATGGGAGAAACTATAGCATTAAAAATACAATAGCAAAAGCATACAGATTTGACGATCAAAAACCTAGGAAAGGTTCAAAAGTATACGCATTTCGAATATTAAGAGGATTAAAGAGTTTTGCGAAAATACAAGGAAGTCGAAGCAGTCAAAAGTTCTGGGAAATCAATGGAACTATTGTAGAAGGCGATGGCTCTGAAGATGGAATACGTATCAAAGTTTCTTCAGTAAAACAAGTGTATTAATTATTTTACACCAACCCACGAGACTTCATTTCTAAATACTTATTAATAGCATCAATAGTCAAATTCTCAGGAGTCGTAAGGATTGAATGAATTCCATACTTTTTAAGTTCGTTGACAATCAAACGTTTTTCAAAAGAAAACTTTTCCGCAATGACTTTATCATAGGCTTCTTGAATAGTAGTAGCATCATTGTTGATCAATTGATCCAATTCGGTGTTTTTAAAGAAGATGACAACTAATAAATGACTTTTGGCAATTCCTTTTAAATACGGCAATTGGCGGTTGAGTGCTTCTACAGTCTCAAAGTTCGTATATAACAATAAGAGACTACGATGTTTGATGGTTTGCTTAATATTGGCATACAATCTTCCGTAATCCGATTCATAAAAATCCGTTCCCACATTATACAAAGCTTCTAAGATTAAGTTCATCTGTGAACTTCGTTTTTCAGCAATGACGGTATTATCAACCTTTTTGGAAAACGTAAACATTCCGGCTTTGTCTTGCTTTTTTAAGACCACATTGCTCATTACCAAAGTTGCATTAATAGCATAGTCGAGCAGACTCAATTCATTAAAAGGCATTTTCATCATGCGCCCTTTGTCAATGATAGAATATACAGGTTGCGATTTTTCATCTTGGTACTGATTCACCATCAATTCACGCTGTTTGGCAGTCGCTTTCCAGTTGATAGTGCGCAAATCATCTCCTTGCACATATTCCTTAATTTGCTCAAACTCCATCGTATGTCCGATGCGACGAATTTTTTTAATTCCGTACATGGTTAAGTTGTTTCCAATGGCGAGCAAATCATATTTCTTTAGCTGTAAAAAGGCAGGATAAGTTGGTACCATGATTTCACTGTCAAAGTGAAAGCGACGCGATACAAATCCTAACAAAGTAGTAACATACACATTCAGTTTCCCAAAGGTATACTCACCGCGAGAGGTTGGACGTAACTTGTACTTTAATTCAATACTGCTAGAAGGTTTTAGTTTTTTCTTTATAGAAAAATCACGCACTTGAAACTGTTCTGGTATTTCATCAATGATATTCGTAAATACAGGAAACGTATAATAATTTTCTAGTTTGATAAATACATCATTTTCATCACCATTAGAAAATTTGTCAGGAACTTGTCGTTTTCCAACAATACCATTTTTTGTACGATACAAGATAAAAATGTCGAGTAGGGCAGCAGTGAAAAAAACTAGTAATAAAAGCTTAGAAACATAAAAGAGTCGTGGAAACAGAAAGCTTATTATAAAGCATACTATGATTCCCAAACACACGTAAAAGAAACGGTTTTGGATGTATAAGGACTTAAAAAAATCTTTTATGACTTGCACTCGCTAATAATTTAGAACAATAGCTTATCGAGGAATCTCAATAGTTTGTATAATTTGATTGATAATTTGCTTAGAAGTCATTCCTTCCATTTCGCGCTCTGGTGTAACGATGATACGATGTTGTAATACTGGGACAGCTACTTGTTTAATGTCTTCTGGTGTTACAAAATCGCGTCCGCTCATAGCAGCAAAGGCTTTAGCAGCTTTTAAGATAGCAATGGATGCTCTTGGTGAGGCACCCATATATAAAAATTGATTGCTTCGTGTATTGATAATGATTTCGGCTATGTATTTTAATAAGTGTGGTTCTACAATGATATCATTTACCAATGCTTGATATTTGGTAATTTGCTCTTTGTTTAAAAACGCCGTGACTTTATCTACTTTTTTGCCTTCTTTTAACGCATGCTCACGTGCAATAATTTCTACTTCTTCTTCAAGATTTGGGTATTCTACATTGATTTTAAACAAGAAACGGTCTAACTGTGCTTCTGGCAAACGATAGGTTCCTTCTTGCTCAATTGGGTTTTGTGTTGCCAGCACCATAAAAGGTTCTCCTAAAATATATTTAGTACCATCCATAGTAATTTGGCGTTCTTCCATAACTTCAAATAAGGCAGCTTGTGTTTTTGCAGGTGCACGATTGATTTCGTCAATCAATAACATGTTGGTGAATACAGGTCCTTTTTTAAACTCAAATTCAGATTTCTTCATGTCAAAAATAGACGTTCCTAATATATCACTTGGCATTAAATCTGGCGTAAACTGAATACGACCAAAATTAACGGTTAACGATTTTGCTAATAATTTTGCCGTGATAGTTTTAGCAACACCTGGCACACCTTCAATCAATACATGACCTTTGGCAAGTAACGCAGTAATCAACATATCAATCATTCCTTTTTGACCAACAATTACTTTTGAAAGCTCTTGTCTTATCTTTTGAATACCATCTTGTAGTCCGGTCAAATCAATTCTGTTCTCAAATGACAATGGAGCGTCTTTTGCTGATTGTGCTTCTTCTTCGTTAATATCTCCTGTAAAGTCCATATAATGTGTTTAATAGTGTAATTTACTAATTTAATTATCTTTTTTTCGAAATTTTTCAATGGCGGCTGTAATTCGGATGACATCATACTCGTCAAAAAATAATTTCTTCTTTAATATTTTTACTAGCTTAATGAGTTGCTCAGTTTCTTCTAATGATTTTCCAGATTTTTGATGTAAGCGTTTGCAAAACTTTTCATCGAGTACTTGCGTATCCATAAAATATTCTGTACGCAGATATTCTAAGAAATACGTGATTTTTTTATGTACTACATTTTGATGATCTTTGGTTTCATAGAATAGATTTCCAATAGTTTTGGTAAAATCTAAGGTTGTATTTTCAAGTGGTTTTATCACTTTTACAATACGCTGCTTTCGCTTGATATTAAATAGAATAAAAATAGCTAAAAAGAGTAAAGCCAAATACCAAGCCCAACGCAATGCAGGTTGCGATTCTATAAAACGAAATCTGGAATCGCTAAGGGGGCTTTGAGCATTTGCTATTTTATTTGCCGAATCAAAAAAGACATCTTCATTTGGAATATAGGCCAATACACCTTCTGAATATTTATGATGATTATCTTTTAATAAATGATAATTTGTAAATGTAACAGGTTGCGTATGCAGTAAAAACGAACCTTTTCCAACAGGGACTTGAATGAAATTGGTGTACTTCGTATTTGTGGAATCGTTTTCAAATTTTTGATACCCCAAAACCATGGTGTTTAAGGTGTCGATGTATGAGAAATGAATGTTGTTGATTCCTTTGTCAATTGAAATGGTATTGTTGGCTAATTGTCTATTGGCAAATGATAAAGTTGCTTTACTAGCATATCTTACACCATCCTTTATAGAAAAACCAAGTGTATCTCTCAAATAACGTGGCATCTCTTTGGAAGAGATAAAAATGGTATTTCCTTCTGCAGCAAAATCGAGTAATTCATGAATGGAAGAAGGGTCTACAAGATAATCGGGAGAAATACTCATGTATGTTCCTTCAATTTTGTATTCGTATTCTTTCCAATCGTATTGATTGGCGAAAAACTCATAAGGAGTTCGGTAGACATCATTGATTTCTCCATCGTATAAAATGACTCCTATTTCTTTGTGAAATATTTCTACATCTAGCGGTTTGGTTTGTCGTTCATTATAAGTTTCACGCCAATCTACAGGAGTTGGTTTTGACATTTCTATAAACGCAACTGAAATAATGAGCGCAATTAAGATTCCAAGATATATTTTTAGTCTTTTACTCATGCGGCAACATTTTTAAGTAAGACTTGAAAAGACTCTTGTGCTTTTTCGTATTGTGCTTCGTTGATATCAAATTCACCATACCACGCATAATTATACAAGTATGAAGTGTACTGAAACTGCTCGCGCAATCCATCATTCGTAATTTCGTATGTATAATCAAGATTTGTTTTTTCAGGATCAAATACAATGACTTGAGCAATATTTAACTTTTTTAGCATGTTGAGGTATTGATACCGAATTGCCAATCGATAATCGCCTTTTTGGGCTGCTTCGGCAATCAATGTATCAAAATCAGTAATCAAAATATCAGTATCTACATCTTCAAAGTTTATTTTACGACGTTTAGATTGTTTCCCAAATACCCAACGACCTTCACCATTCATAAGTGTTCTTACAATAAAGAATACCACCAAAATGATGATAATGACATAGAATAAATTGGTAAGATCTTTTACAAGATCAGAAGCTTGTTCGCGTGTTTTTAAATTAAACCATTCTTGCAAAGTTTCTTCTAACCAATTTACGAGTCTACTATACCAAGTTTCACTTGCTTTTTCGCCTTCATATTGATATTCATCAGTAGCATAACGTTCTTTAAAATCTTCGTCATATTTTTTAGGACTTATGTATGCTCTGTCTTCCTTAACAGGAGTTTGTTGAACAACAGTTTCATCAAAAGATATAAGAGTTTCAGCTCGAAGTGGACTAGAAAAAAATCCAACAATGAGAAAAGTAAAAAATATGTTTCTGAATAGTTTTGACATAAATGTTAGCCTTTCCCAATATGATCAATGGCACTTCTTGTGTAAATGTTTTCGCGGTCTTCTTTTAAACCATAATACACAATAGCTTGATGTATTTGTATGATGGCAGAAATAATAAAATTGATTAGATAGATGGCAATTTGCAGTATAAATGCAATCATGAATATGAATGAAGTTTTTTCTAAATCGTTTAAATACGTAGGATCTTCATACACAGAAATTCCAATAAAATATAAAATACCTTCTTGTGTTAAGCCTAAAACATATTGAAATACTCCTGTAATCAACATAAAAATACCGACAGCTCCTACAGCAGGGAAGAAGCTTTGAAAACAAAGCTGTAAACTATACCCATAACAATCAAAAACACCTTTGTTGTCAGATTTTATATATTCCATGATAGCAGAATGATAAAAGAGCGAAATAAAAGCTACCACAAATAAAATAAAAGGAATTCCAATAAGAGTAAATGTCAAAATAGCCATGACAATTGAAGTTGCAATAAGCAAAGGAATTGAAATTAAGATGGTGGCAAGTATAAATTTGATCAACTTACCAAAGTTAGAAAACAAGGCATTGGATATTTCTTTATATGAGAAATTTGCACCTTGATGTTTTTCATAAAGCTTAAAGTAGAAAGGTACATAAGAATAGTTTAATATCCCCACAAAAGCACCTAAGAGTACATAGAAAATTCCATATGTTATAAAACTACTTGAATGTCTTCGCAAATAATCAAACAGCACTTCTTCGTTATTCTCATCTAATAGGCCTAAAACTTGCATTTCGGCTAATTCACTATGTAATAGATAGCTCATTCCGATTAAAATTACCAAAAAGAAGCCGTTTACTATCAAGTAATTTTTGAAAAAGTGGGCGCCATGTAGTTTTAAGAAATCAAAAGTGTCTTTAAAAAATAATCCGAAATCTCTGGATTTATAGAGTTGAAACATGTGTTTTTAGTTTTTTATGTACAATACGTGGATATATTAAATAGTAAAATGATATAATTCCTAAGGTAAGAATTATAATACCAACTGAAACCGAATTCGGCATAATATTCGAGTATCGAGTGACATATCCTTCTAAAAAGCCAGCGGCAATTGTAAAAGGAAACGTACTGATTAATATTTTTATTCCGATTTTAAGTCCCATTTTAAACGAGGTGATTCGCGAATAGGTTTTAGGAAACAAGATACTAGCACCTAATATCAAGCCTGCTGCACCTTCTATAACAATGGCAAATATTTCCATAGCACCGTGAATCCAAATACCGCGAACGCTTTCCCACAATACACCTTGATCATAAAAGAAGTACTGAAATGAACCCAGCATGACACCATTGACCATTAAAACATAGCCTGTACCAATGCCTGCAAATACTCCAAATATAAAGCACTGCATACCTACATACAGATTTCGAAGCGTAATACCAATAAAACTTCCCCAATTACTTCCACTTTTGTAAATGGCTACAGGATCGCCGTTTTGGATGTTTTCTAAAGTTGTATTTACGTATCCATCTCCCAAAATTAAACGAACAAACGAATCGTCAAACGCAGCAGAAACAGCACCAATAGCAACAAAAACGCCAAATATCAAAAATGCATACATTACATAACGACGATAATTGTACATAATTAGTGGAACTTCCGTTTTCCAGAATGAAATAAGACGATTGGTTTTGGTACGTTTAGTTCTGTAAATACGTTGAAAAGCTGCTGCTGCAAGCTGGTTTAAATAGCTAATGGTTTTACTCTTAGGATAGTATGTTTGTGCATACGACAAGTCATTCATTAACTGAATATATAAGGATGAAAGTTCATCGGGATTTTGAAAATTATTATTATAAATGGTTTTTTCAAAGTTTAACCATTTTTCCTTATTTTGCTTAATAAATGCAACTTCTCTCATAGTTACGCTAAAATAAAAAATTATATGTCACAGATACAAATTAATACTACGCAAAATGTAAATATCAATTTTACATTGGCAGCTATTGGTGAGCGTGTTGTGGCGCATGTTATTGACCTGATTATAAAAATTGCTTACGGATATGTGGCTATTGAGAGTTTTTATGCCATTTTTAAAGATTCTGAATGGTTTATTGATATGGATTATTGGTCTCGATTTGCCATTTATTCATTATTGGTTTTCCCTGCTCTTATTTACAGCTTAGTATTAGAGTCCTTGTGGGAAGGACAAACCATTGGGAAGAAAATTGTAAAAATTAAAGTGGTTAAAATTGATGGTTATCAAGCTACATTTGTCGATTATTTGATACGCTGGTTTTTTAGAATTGTTGACCTAAATTTGTTGAGTGGTTTTATAGCCATTATTAGTGTGATTATGAGTGATAAAGGACAGCGTTTGGGCGATATTACAGCAGGAACAGCAGTAATTTCCAAGAAAAATAAAGTGCTTATTTCGCATACAATTATGGAAGAATTAGGTAACAACTACAAACCGCAATATCCTTCTGTAATCAATCTTTCAGATAATGACATGCGTATTATTAAAGAAACTTTTTTAATTGCTAAAAAGAGTAAAGATTTTGATACGTTGAATAAATTGCGAACCAAAATAGAGCAAGTCATGGAAACAAAATCTGATAAAGCTACCATTCCTTTTATAGACATCATTATCAAAGACTACAATTTCTACACACAAAATATGTAATGCTTTTTTATACGCTAGATATTATTGGAACGTTTGCTTTTGCAATTTCAGGTGTACTTATTGCGATGCAAAAACGTATGGATCCGTTTGGAATTTTTATCATTGCTTTTGTAACGGCAGTTGGTGGCGGAACTTTGCGTGACATGTTGATTGGAAAAACACCAGTTGGCTGGATGAACGATTTAAATTATGTGTACGTTATTGGAGCGGCAGTTATCTTTTCGATCATTTTCAGGAAAAAGTTGAACCGACTTCGTACATCGCTATTTTTGTTTGATACGATCGGATTAGGCGTTTTTACCATTATTGGTGTGGAAAAAGGAATTTCTATCGATTTGCATCCTATCATCTGTATTGCATTGGGGACAATGAGTGCGAGTTTTGGTGGTGTAATTCGAGATATTTTATGTAATGAAATTCCAGTAATCTTCCGAAAAGAAATTTATGCAACGGCATGTATTATTGGCGGAATTACCTTTTTTGTTTTAAAATATGCAGGTTTGGCAGAAGACTTAATCTATATTTTTACAGTACTCATGGTCATTTCAATTCGCTTGATTGTGGTAAAATTCAGAATACAGTTGCCTACTATTTATCAAAAATGAAAAGAACCGACTTACGCCAGTTCTTTACAATATTTTCTATAGCATGTTTTTTAGAAAATAGTATATCCTATAGTAATGGAGAATTGTTTTAAGGTTGCTTCTGAAGCAGAGCCATTATCCAAAAGATTTCTATCTGAAATATATCTAGCTTCTACAGAATATTTGTTATAGGAATATCCAATTCCAAAAGAAAATCCTGCGTTAGCCCCAAATCTATCTTTTTCAATATTTACATTACCACTACCTTTTGCGTCTAATAAAAAGTCTACAATCACAGCTCCACTTAGAAATAGTTTTGAAGTATTGTTTAAAAACATGTAATGATGAATACCTATAGGAACTTGAATAGCACTGTATTCAAGTTTATATTTTCTTCTTACGGATAAATCTAAAAAATTGCCTTCACCTTCATACGAACTATAATTCGGTGCTACGAAGGCTGACCACTTATTTTTATTAAATGGAAATACATACTCAAATTCGATACCAAATGTAGGTGACCAGTTTGTAGCAGTTTCCACTCCGTTAGCAAAGAAAGCAGATATTCCTAAATTACTTATAGCACTACTGTTGTATGCTCCCGCAAAAATCTTAAGGTGAAATGTGCCTTTTTGGGGCTTATTAAATTCTACGACAGCTTCTCCTTTACACTCGTTGTAATATTTAAAGAAAGAACGCAAATCGCCTCTATCATAATCAACTCTAATCACTTTCTTCTCAGTAATTCCTGTGCATGAAAATTCAGTAAGTAATTGTTGTTGATATCTTTTATTGTAAAGTATATCATTATTTGCATTTGTATATACCTTGTAGATTAATGGTTTAATATCATTGTCACCTAGTTTGTAGAAAAAGGCTTTTTTGTCTCCGTCAATATAGGAATATAGAGTGGCTTCTCCTTCAATAAGTACATTTAATATGAGATCTACTTCTTTAAAATTAGGAGACCTTTCATAATCTAGTTTAGCAATAGAACGATCAGCATCATCAAAAGGAACGGTGTGTTTTTCAAACTTGAAGGAATTGTTTATGACTATCGTTTTAAAATTTCTTGGGTATAATACTTTAGTTTCACTGTCTTGAGAAATTCTATATTCAAATCTGTTGGGATTGTTTACCCAACCTTCATTTTTAATAAAACATTCAATTTTTTGATCATTTTCAGAGATGAAATACCCTTTTTCAAAATTAATTTGGGCAAAAATAGTTGATGTAAATAGCAAAAAAATAAAAAATGCTTTTGTATGTTTTTTCATAAGTTTTAATGTTAAATTGGCTGCAAAACTAATGAAATTATAAAAATAATTTAAAAAAATATATGAGCGTTATTACCAAAACTGTTAATCCAATACTTCAACACGACGAATCATGATTTCTGCCTTAGGCCATTCTCCTTTATCTGTAGGTTGATTGGCAATTTCGTCCACAACATCCATACCAGCGAATACTTTGCCAAAAGCAGTGTACCCTCCATTCAAATGATGTGTACCTCCTTTTTTCTGAACAATAAAAAATTCAAAGGGAGAAGCAAGCTTATACGCATTATCAATATCGCCGCTAGGCATGGAAATAACACCTCTATGATGTTTAAATCCTTTTTTGGTATCTGGAGGAAGTAAATACTTCCCAATTTTTCGTCGCTTTTTAGCAATATTCCAACCGTCAGAGTTTCCTCCTTGAATTACAAAATCTTTTACCACACGGTGAAATTGTGTACCTTCAAAATAATTGCGTTTTGCAAGCATGATAAAATTGGCTCTATGATATGGTGTTTCGCTATATAATTCGATATCAATATTACCAAAGTCGGTCACGATACGTACTTTACGTTCGGGATTATTTTTACCATACTCAATCATGTAATCCAATACATTTTTGCTGGTAATTCTGATCTCTTTTTTCTTCTTCTCTTCAACTTTTTTTGTAGCCTTTTTAGCTGTTTCAGAGATATTGGTTTTTTGTGATTCTTTCAAATCAGGTGTAGAAGTTTTAGTATCTTCGCAACCAAATAATACGCATGCAGCAATCAATACAAAGCAAATCTTTTTCATAGATGAATTTTGATAATTTTAAAAAAATCCTTCCAAAAATAGCAAAAATCCCGCTTCCAGGTGTTTCTTCTCAATTGAAAATGGCACCTTCCATGCGAGAGCAGGAACTTAGTGATCTGAAAGACCGTATGAAAAATGCGCGAAAATCTGCAGTTATGGCATTGTTTTATCCAAATGCTGAAGGAGATACAAAATTCGTGCTAATTCTCCGTAAAACCTATAGCGGTGTGCATTCCAATCAGGTTGGATTTCCTGGAGGAAAGCTAGAATCGGAAGATATTAACTATGAAGCCGCTGCATTGCGTGAAACAGAAGAAGAAGTTGGAGTTGCCATACATAATGTAGAAGTAATCCGTGAAATTACAGCGACGTACATTCCGCCGAGTAATTTTATTGTACAACCTTTTATTGGCGTTTTACAAGAAACACCAACCTTTGTTCCGCAACCATCAGAAGTAGAGTCTATTATAGAAGTAGCGCTCTCAGATTTTCTCTCAGACAGTGCAATAATTCAAAAAGAATTGACAACTTCATACATGAAAAAAATAGAGGTTCCAGCGTTCTATTTGAGCAAACACGTAGTTTGGGGCGCAACAGCAATGATGCTAAGTGAAGTTAAAGACATCATTTCTAAAGCCATTTCAAATTAGTTTTCGTAGCTTTGTAATTCGTTCAAAAATTAAAATACATGGGATTATTCAAAAGAAATCCTTTCGGACATATACTATTTTTAAAAAAATGGTTGATTAGAATTGCGGGAACTATGACACATAGACGCTATCGTGGTTTTAATGAACTGAAAATAGAAGGTTCTGATATATTACGTTCCCTACCAGACAAAAATGTATTATTTGTTTCCAATCACCAAACTTATTTTGCAGATGTTGTAGCGATGTTTCACGTATTTAATGCGAGTTTGAAAGGTCGTGAAGATTCTATTAAAAATGTAGGTTATTTATGGAATCCTAAGTTGAATTTGTATTATGTAGCTGCCAAGGAAACTATGAAAGCAGGCTTATTGCCAAAGATATTGGCGTATGCTGGTTCTGTAAGTATAGAACGTACATGGAGAGCTAATGGAGAAGATGTCAACAGGCAAGTAAAGATGAGTGACATTTCTAATATTGGAATTGCACTTGATGATGGTTGGGTAATTACGTTTCCACAAGGAACAACCAGACCTTGGAAGCCTATCCGTAAAGGAACAGCACATATTATAAAACGTTACAAACCTGTAGTGGTTCCTATCGTAATTGATGGTTTTAGACGTTCATTTGATCGTAAAGGACTTCGTATCAAAAAGAAAGGAATTTTACAATCTATGGAAATCAAAGAACCGCTAGAAATCGATTATGAAAACGAAAGCGTAGCAAATATCATAGAAAAAATAGAATATGCAATTGAGCAACATCCTTCATTTTTAAAAGTAATTCCTCAAGCAGAATTGGAAGCGATGGAAAAACTCAATGAAAAGCGAAAATGGGAATACTAATACAGTACCAAAAGCATATAAAAGAGAGGACCTTATATTAAAATAGCGTCCTTTTTTTTATGTTGTACGGTTGAAAATTAATTTAATTTGTAGTCGTTTCTTCTTCTGTAGAATCATTCACTGAATCGTGAAGAGTTTGTCCAACTTTGTAAAATAACTTGTAAATAAGCTGAATCAATCCTCCATTGTTGATCATATACATTGAAGTATTTGAAGTTGTATTTTGTACTAACGATGTTCCAAACTGTTGTTGGAAACTCTTTGTATTGTCATGTGCACTTACTGATAAGCAAAACATAAGAGTAAGTCCAAAAAAAAAGATTTTTTTCATGATGATATTGTTAATTTGAAATGGTTTCGATTATTTTAATGATTTTAACTGCTGTAACTCTTTATAATTTGTTTTGAGTTTCTTAGTTAGGAGCCCGTATAGTAAATAATACACTCCATAAAATACGGCAACGACTAAACAAGCAGCAATGATTGTTGCGATGGCTAAAATTAAATTTTGAGAAAGTGTAGCTTCAGCACTATATACTTCCATGCCGCCAGCACCTTCTATATATCCCGTAGGAACTGCAATGCAAACGGTAAAAGCAATCACACTCAAACTGTACATTACATAATGCTTTACAGTTCTGCGTGTGACCATTATATTTTTCATCAAGTCTTTAATGGAACTTGTTGTAGTGATTTTTTTATAATTGATGTAAAACTTATAAATAAAGTAAAATACAACTGCAGAGGATGCGTAAAAGAACCAATTCAGCCACGAAGGCATGCTAGAGTCGTTCAAAATATCGGGTTGAATTAATAAGGCAAGAAGCACAATGGCAATTCCAAAACCTAGTTCTAATAAGCTGACGTAAAAGACCCACTTCACAAGTGATGAGGATTTCTTCAACATCATATTATCAATATCGTTGTAGGAAAGCTTAGGCTGATTTGCCTCTTGCTTTTTCCAGTCTTTCTTTAATAAATCTAATTCTTCCATAACTTATGGATTTAAAATCTTCTTCAATTTGGTCTTAATTCTGTTCATCTTCACACGTGCATTGACTTCAGTAATACCAATTGTTTCGGCTATTTCTTTATAATTTTTATCTTCTAAGTATAAGAAAATCAAAGCTTTTTCAATGTCTGAAAGCTGTTTGATTGCTTTATACATTAATTTCAATTGTTCTTCTTCAGTATCGTCATAATCTTCTGATTTAATCTTAAAAACGACACTTTCATAGTCTTGTGTTTTAACGCTACGTTTAGATTTTCTATATAAAGTAATTGCTGTATTCAACGCAACTCTATACATCCAAGTACTAAACTTAGAATCGCCTCTGAATTTTGGGTATGCTTTCCATAATTGTATGGTAATCTCCTGAAAAAGATCGTTATGCTGATCTTTATTTGAGGTATATATACGACACACTTTATGAACGATGTTCTGATTGCGTTCTAATTTGGTAACAAAACTATGTTCGAGGTTCTTGCTCAATTTTTGATGGTTATTTGCTTATGAGTGTTTCTTTACACAAATATGTTACATATTTTTTAAAAAAATTTCAGAAAGCCATATTTTTGTAGTGTAAAGGACCTTTTTTTTATGAATATACCAAGAACAAGCTACCCAAGAGTAGTCATTATTGGTGGCGGATTTGCAGGAATTTCGCTGGCAAAGCAGTTGAAAAAGCAAGAAGTACAAGCCGTATTAATTGATAAACACAATTATCACACTTTTCAACCTTTACTCTACCAAGTTTCTACAGGAGGATTAGAACCAGATTCTATTGCATATCCAATTCGAAAGATTATCAAAGATTATCCAAATTTTTTCTTCCGCATGGCAAATGTAGAAGGGATTAATACAGATACTAAATGTATTAGTACTGACATCGGAGAACTCAGTTATGATCATTTGGTAATTGCTACAGGATCTAAAACAAACTTTTTTGGAAATAGTGATATTGAAAAGCACAGTATGGAGATGAAAACGATTCCACAATCGTTGAACCTCCGTAGTTTGATTCTTGAAAACTTTGAACAAGCAATTTTAACTTCCGATTTAGAAGAACGCAATGCGTTGATGAACTTTGTAATTGTAGGCGCAGGACCAACAGGTGTAGAATTGGCTGGTGCTTTGGCTGAAATAAAAAAAGGAATTCTACCAAAAGATTATCCCGATTTAGACATTCGTCAAATGAAAATCAATTTGGTACAAGGTTCAGATCGTATATTACCAGCGATGAGCGAGAAAGCATCGGCAAAAGCAGAAGATTATCTGCAAGGCTTAGGTGTTGATGTTTGGAAAAATTTACGCGTTATCAATTATGATGGAGTTTGGGTACAAACAAACGATACGATAAACTTTAGATCGGCTACCGTAATTTGGTCCGCAGGCGTCAAAGGCGCTACCATTCCAGGTTTGGATGGTGAAGAATTGATAACTAGAGGCAATCGTATTTTGGTGAATCAATTTAATCAAGTAAAAGGGTTTGACAATATTTACGCATTAGGAGATATTGCAGCAATGCAAAGTGAAGATTATCCTTTTGGACATCCAATGATGGCACAACCAGCCATTCAACAAGGGAAGCATTTAGGTAAAAATTTAGTCCGTCAGCTACATAGAAAAGAAATGAAACCATTTAGTTATTACGACAAAGGTTCTATGGCAACAGTAGGAAGAAATAAAGCGGTTGTTGATTTACCAAAGTTCAAATTTCAAGGCGTTTTTGCTTGGTTTGTGTGGATGTTTGTGCATTTATTCTTTTTAATCGGTTTTCGAAATAGAATGGTTGTCTTCATCAATTGGGTATACAATTACATTCGTTTCGATCGTGAAGCGCGTTTAATTATAAGACCTTATAAAAAGCGTAAACAGTCATCTTTACATTAAAAAAGCGTCTTCTTGTTTTCGAACATTTTCTTTTGGATTGATCGCTAAAATTCCCAAAATGATCAGTAATTGCGAACTTCCATAGAAAAGCATAATGTATACATCTGTATAGGGTAAGGTTTTATAAAATTCATTAAGCCCAATAATCATCTGCACTAAGGTGAAACATAGAATTCCGACAAATACCAAGCGGTAACTTTTAATGTTTACATTCTTATAACGTAAGAAAGCTATTTTTAAAAAATTCAATATTGTTACTAAATAAATCATGACGGGAATTAATAAATTATTTAGACCATCATACATGAGGTAAATCATAGAGAGCGAAATAAGCAGCGAAACTGCCAAATACGGAATTAGTCGATCAATATCATATCGAGTTTGTTTATAAAAATATAAGGAGTAGAGTAGCACTGCAATTAAAAATAGTGTCAATCCTCCTATTAATGAATAAAAAGAAGTGTCTTGTAATAAAAGAACATCACCTGCACACAAAAATAGCAGTGCACCAATTATAATCAACCGATTGCGAAATAGCATTGCATGACTATTTACATAAAAAAAGAAAACTAGTAAAAGAGTGATTAAAGGTTTGGTAACAACTCTGTATTGATAAAATTCTTTAGCATTATTAAAATAAATATCTAAAGAAAGATTTAATAAGAATATGGCAATAAAAACTTTTAAAAATCTCATAAAATTCAGTGCTTCTCAAAAAAAGCAATGCAATTTAGTAAAAAAAATAGTACTTTTTACTTTTTATAACTTTTGAGAATTCCTAAAACAATGAGAATTTGCGCTAAAGCATATGTAGCCATAATACTGACATTGGAAAGTGGAAGTTCGTTATGAAACTTATTGATAGCTAGTAAACTATCTGATAACATGAAAAATATTGCACCTACAAATACATACACATAACCAGCGTGTATTATCATTCCTTTTTGTGAAAATGCAGTTGTAGCCATCGTTAAGATCACTGACATGTATACCAAAACAGGAATTAACAAATCTCCCAATCCGTCTTTAATTAGCCAAAATAAACCTGTGGCATACAGTAAAAGTAACAGTATGAAAGGAGTACAGTTCATCTTTGTATTTCTATTGCGAAGAAATATTAAAATATACATGATATGTGCTATTAAAAAGGAAACCAAACCTGCAATGAAAAAAGTTTCAGCGTTTGCGACAAACATTAATAAAACATCACCTAATAAAGAAAAGAACAAAGCGAGTATAGTGAAGCGCTTTATAAAAGTGGGCAAATGTTTTGAATTTGATACAAAGAATACAAGTAAAGAAACTACAATGGCTGGTTTTGTAAAATAGTGCAAGTATATATATTCTTCAAAGCTTCCAAAAAAGAGCTCAAGTATTGTAATGATAATAAAAATGATAAGGAAGAGTTGTGTTTTCATGAGGTCTTTTTTCTAAAAAAATAATTTAAAATTAATAAGCTAATAGCAGGAATTCCAATATAGATTACTTCGCTTTGTAATACACGCTATCCCCGTTCACTAAAGAATTTCCCTGCACCGAGCGGCGATACCAAAATCGGTCGACACGGAAAGAAATAACGAGAATTTTCAAAAGGAATAAAGAAACCAACACCTTTTCCACCATTAGTAAGCGCATCAAGCAAACTATGTGATATTGTAGACAATAAAAAGATGAGAAACAGCACAATACCAAGCTTGGAGAAGTATTTGACTTTTTTGTAAAAGATAGCTCGGATCAAAAATGCCAATATAAAAGCAAATAAGATACTATGTGTAAATCCTCGATGTCCTAAAGGATGCATATATGGATATCCAAATTGAAACATGATCACATCTGCATCAGGAATAACAGCACAGAAAATTGCTAATAAAGATAGTTTTACGGGATTCAGTTTTACATTTGCAACCTTTCCAATGGTGTAAGCTGCGAATGCATGCCCAAAAATAGACGCCACTATTGAGCGTTTGAATATTCGTCTAACAATGCTTTTTCTTGCGCCGTTAAACTAGCCATTCCCTTTTCATTGATTTTCTCTAAAATACGATCAATGCGTTCTTGTTTTTCTTTGCGTTTTGCGTTGAATTTATCATCAATGGTTTGAAATCCACTACCTGCTTTTTGTGTAAATCCTCCAGTATCGCTCTTTGGCTTAAAAAATTTAATATAAATAAAAATTGCAATAACTGCACAGGCAAGATAAACCATTATATTCATAAGCAAATAAGCGTGTAAGGATTTTATAGACCTCAAAAATATGATATTTCTATTTTTTCTGCAATTAGAATCAACCGCAATTGCTTGATTTCATTTTTGATATCTAAATTTAGTATAACTACAATTCATCCTTAAATTACGACAATTGAGTAGTTCCTTTTTTCGAAGTCTTTCAAATTGCAAGAGATTTGTGCCATCATCAATCAATAATACAATACATCTCATGAAAAAATTACTACTACTTATCGGTTTTTGTGTATGCAATATCCTTACTGCACAAACAACGGTTTCCGGAATTATTACCGATCAATCAAACGAACCTATTTTTGGTGCTAATGTGTACTTAAAAGGTACGTATGATGGCGCTTCTACCAATGAAAAAGGAGAATTTAGCTTTACTACCGAAGAAACGGGCACACAAATTATAGTAATTTCTTTTTTATCGTTTGAAACAAAAGAACTATCATTAGATGTTTCACAAATGAAAAGTATGACGATTCAACTTCGTGAAAATGTAGATGCTTTAAATGCAGTAATATTGAGTGCAGGATCGTTTGAAGCTGGTGAAAATGCCAAAGTAACTGCCTTAAAACCATTGGATATTGTAACGACAGCAAGTGCTTTGGGCGATTTCGTAGGTGCTTTGCAAACTTTACCAGGAACGAGTACCGTTGCAGAAGATGGTCGTTTGTTTGTACGTGGTGGACGTGCCGAAGAAACACAAATTTTTATTGACGGAATTCGTGTATTTACGCCGTATAGTAACACCACAAATAATATTCCTGCACGTGGACGTTATTCGCCGTTTTTATTTAAAGGAATTACCTTTTCTACAGGTGGTTACTCAGCAGAATACGGACAAGCTTTGTCGGGAGTTTTAGAATTGAATACCATCAACGAACCAGATCAAGAGAAAACAGATATTTCTGTGATGACGGTTGGTGGCGCACTTGGACATACCGAAAAGTGGGAAAAAGGTTCAATCAGTTTTAGTACGTCATATATTAATTTAGCACCGTATTTGGAATTGTTTCCAGATCGTAACGATTGGATCAAACCGTTTCAAGGTGGACAAGGAGAAAGTGTATTTCGTCATCACTTTGAAAATGGAACTTTAAAGTTTTACACAGCATTTGATATTACCGATTTTGAACTCGATCAAGAAAGTATCAATGTTGATGAGTTGGTTCGCTTTAAACTGAATAATAATAACTTATACATGAACGGTTCATACAAAGGTGTATTTGGAGAAGGTTGGGGAGTTTCAACAGGATTGAGTTATACACGCGATCAATCGAAAGTACGTATTATTGACGATCGAATTAATAGTTTAGAAAATTCATTCCACTTTAAAGGAAAATTGAAAAAGAACTTTAGCAATCGTTTCAAACTAAGTTTTGGAGCTGAATACTTTACCACAGATTTTGATGAAGAGTTTGAAAATCCTTTTGTTCCTCAAGTTGACTATGGTTTCAAGAGTAATTTAATTGGCGCTTTTGCAGAATCCGATATTTTCTTTTCTAAAAACTTTGCGGCTAAAGTTGGCGTTCGTTTAGATCATACATCGTTGTTAGAGAAAACTACAATTTCACCACGTTTGTCGGTAGCGTATAAAACTTCAGATAAAGATCAAGTGTCTTTTGCTTTTGGGCAATTTTACCAGAATCCGAATAACAACTATTTAAAATTTAATACAAATTTCCGACCAGAAAACGCCACACATTATATTTTAAACTATCAATATTCACATGAAGGAAGAACGTTTCGTGCAGAAGCATTTCACAAAGAATACAATGATTTAATTACCTTTTCAGGCGATTTTCCACAGTTCGGAACTGATTTTGCCAATGATGGTTTTGGACATGCAACTGGATTAGATCTTTGGTGGAGAGACAATAAAAGTATTAAAAATGTAGACTATTGGATTTCATATTCGTACTTAGATACTTCGCGTAAGTTTGAAAATTATCCTGTAGAAGCGATGCCAAATTTCGCAACAAAACATAACTTTTCATTAGTGACTAAGCATTGGATTGACAAATTGCAGAGTCAAGTCGGATTTAGCTATAATTATTCAACAGGAAGAGCATATACAAACCCAAATATTGGTGGTTTCTTGAATGAAAAAACAAAAGATTACCATAGTTTGAGTTTCAATTGGGCATATTTAATCTCTCAACAAAAGATTTTGTACTTCTCAGTATCAAATGCATTGGGAGTGCGAAATGTTTTCGGATATGAATACGCTAACCAACCAGATATTAATGGAACATTTCAACGCAGAACGCTTCGTCCAAACGCAGATCAATTCTTTTTCGTAGGATTCTTTTGGACGATTAGTGACGATAAAAAGAGCAATCAGTTGGATACTTTATAGGGATTATGAAAGTTGGCGCGAGTTTAAAACTCGTGCTAACTTTTATATAAGTTAGCTTGTTTTTAACTCTTCAATTTTTAATGTGTTCCGCAAAATTTCTAAACATTTTCTAGATGCCATAATAAATAGCATTTTTGGAATAACAAATAGTAACATTAAAATAAGTGCTAGCATTCCTAGTGTAGGCAAACTCATGATTTCTGAAGATTTTGAAAAGAAGTCAATGACACATTGAATGCTAAAAAAGCATATAAAAATTGCCATCATAATTTTAAGAGAACGTCTATTCTCAAAAACAACATGCATTTCTTTCTCATGAATTTTTCCGTTCATGATGGTAAGAATTCCAAAGTGAGAATGCGGACAAATCAATTTGAAAGCATATCCATGAATAATTCCTAAAAACTTTTTGTTGGTAGAACTTACCTCAAAACGATGCGATTTTTTGGTATTATTTTCTAGCTGATGTAACGTTGTAGCTTGATTATCGATGAGTTTTAAATAGTATTTTTTAGTTGGAAAAATTGTCATGTATTGAACCTTTGTGAGGTATAAGACTCAGAAAATGATAAAACGCTACATTTTTAAAATATTAAAAAGAAATCGTAGCCTTAATTATCATTCCACTCACTTTTCAAAACCGCATACACAACATCATCAACCCAAGTTCCTTTGATGAACAGACTTTGCTTAAAATGTGCTTCTTTTCTAAAATTCAAACGTTCTAAAAGCTTTACAGGAGAAGTTTTTTTGTTTACGGAAGCAATAATTCGATGTCCTATAAAATCCAGTTTTTATTGAGTTTAAAAATGGCAATATCTTGGTTGTTAAAACAAACGCATACTTTACAATCAGTCACAGGAATAGTCAGTAAAATATCATCTTCTTTGTTTTTTAAGGTATGCAGCTTTATTCTATATTTATGCAATTAGTATGAAAGTTGAATTCTGAATTATGAACTCATGATTCTGAATTCCCAATCATTTTTTTAATTAAAAGTATTTGCCCAAGATGATAATACGCATGTTCAATTTGAACGTCTATATTTCGATGATATGTACCGTATTTTTCTAACACAAAATTTTCAAATAATTGAGCTTCTGACATATTTTCAACAAGTGAAATAAATTTCATTATACTGTTGTTGTATAAATCAATACGATCTTTCCAATCTTGTTCAGACGTAATTGGTGGCGCATCAAAACTGTATTTATCTTTTATGTCTAATGTTCCTCCTTCCAATACTTGCGTAACACCAGCAATATAATAATGCAAGTGAAATGTTAATGCCGCAATAGAATTTAAACCGTGAATACTTTTAACAGCATCTTGCCAAGATGTATTCATAATTTGTTCTTTTACGTTTGTACCAGTAACCCATTTACCTTCAGTGTATACTTCACGCAACCGATTTGCCAGACTTTTAGATAGATTTTCTTTTTGCATCAGATTTAATTTAAACACTAAAGAAATACAATATACGGTCAAAAAAGTATTTGTCAACTGTTAAGGTATCATTTTAGGGTTATAAGTGCCCCTTTTGCTACTTGAATCATGGTAATACGAACTTTTGTGGGGAAGAATTTTTCATGATCTGTGCGTTTGTGTGCATGTCCTTGTCCGCCACTATCATCTTTAATCACCAAATCCATTTGTTTGATTCCTTCTGACCAGATAATAGCTTCGTTTTCCCAAAATTCGTTCATAGAAACCTCTTTTTCATAAACTCCTTCTGCTGTGAACAAAACCGTAGAAGTACAGCCGTACATATTGCCTTTTCCTTTGTTTGGAATATAACAAAGCGTCCATTTGGTAGGTTCGTTTCCTTTTGGTTTTTCAATAACCTCTATACGAATATGAACCGTTCCATTTCTAAAATCTACAGGATGTGTCCAGTCTTTGGGAACGGTTGGAGAAAGTTTTTCATTCGTAATATAGTAATGTGATTTACTTGGCGAAGAACTTATGGCGTCTTGATATGTAAACGTAAATTCTTGATCAAACAAAACAAATTGTGTGGCTTCTGAGTTAGAGCAAGAGTAAATAGCTAGTATAAAAAATAGGTACAATAAACGTGTTTTCATTCCAGAAAAGTATTTGACCCTAAAGTAGTACAAATTCTGTTTGAAAAATGATACTAAAATGACAAATACATCACATAATTTGGATTGTATCGTGTTTCCGAAATTTTAAAATCATATTCACCTACAATTTTGAAATTGTTTTTTTTGTAAAATCGCAAAGCACGTTTATTTTCAATCAATACGTACAGCCATAAACCGTTTTGTTGCTTTTCTCTGGAAAAATTTATGATATAATTAAAGAGTTGTGCACCGAGTTTTTGTCCGTGAAACTCTTTTAAAACATAAAAACGATCAAGTTTGGTAAGCTGCGTTTCTTCAACCATATTAGTAGACACATTGCATACAATTTTAGCATATCCAGCAAGTGTTTCGTCTGAAAAGATTAAGAAATAGTGAATATTTGTATTGTCAAATTCTGAACGAAGTGTATCTGTAGCAAATGCAGTTTCTACAAAAGATTCTACAGCTTCTTTGGGCGTATTTGGTAAGTATGTATCTAAAAAAGTAGTACTTCCTAATTTGGAAATAGCTGTGATGTCATTAAATGTTGCTTCTCGTATCTGAATCATCTTTAAAATTTGTAGTTTCAAAAGTACGCAAATCTACTTGCTTTTTTAATTAGGACAATACTACGCGTATATCAGAGTTATTTTGCTTCTATATTTGAGTAAAATAAAATTAAATCTTTTTACAATGAAAAACCCCACACACTTAAAGCATAGCCCGATTGTATTAGAATTACAAACCTTATTAAAAAAAAAGACAGAAATAGCATCTGCTTTATTACTATCATTACAAGCCGCCAATATTTCGGCTAAAGAGAGTTTAAACTCAGATTTATATAATGCGTATAATGATGAGTTTAATGGAAATGCCTGGCCAACAACTATCGAAGATTATTATGATTATTTAGATATGTACGTATGTTTGGTGCCAGATGAAAGTGATGATCCAAACTATCTAAATGCATGGAAAAGTACAGATTCTTCCAATGGATATAATCAAAAAGTATACGATTTATTATGTCAATTTTATTGGTTGGTAGATCAAAAAGTAGAACAGTCTGGACTTTCATTACAAAGTTATCCAGAGTTTGCAGCTTGGTTAGTAGCTTTTGCCAATGCTTGGGGAAGTTTCCTAGAAACTACAGCTTCATTAACAAAAGAAAGTTATTATTCGTTTAGACATAATCCAATGTATAATTACCCTTTATATAGTGATAATTCTGAGAGTTGGACAACGTTTAATGAGTTCTTTTACAGAGAATTTAACAATGCTGATCCTGTAACAGGAATTTCGCCATTGCGCCCAATTGCAGCACCAGACGATAATACAACCATAGTAGCACCAGCAGATTGTACCTTTAAAAAAGATTATAAAATAGACGATCAAGGGAATGTCTTGGGAAAAAATGGTCAAATTACACAAGATCGCTTAAAACACACACATACCATTGGTACAATTGATGAATTGTTAAATGGAAGTGAGCATGCTAAAGATTTTTACGGAGGAACATTTGTACATTATTTCTTAGGACCTTACGATTATCACCGTTTCCATACACCAGTAAGTGGAGAAGTATTAGAAATTAAAGATATTCCAGGAAAAGTATTTTTAAATGTAGAAATGGTAGAAGGACAATGGGACGCACCAGATGGTGCTAAAGATGGTTATGAATTTAACCAATCACGTGGATTGATCATAGTAAACGGCGGCGAAAAAGTAGGGAAAGTTGCCATAATTCCTATTGGAATGGCACAAGTTTCTGGTGTAATGATGTACGCTAAAGACAATCCGCCAAATGGAGTTTCAGCCGAAAAATTGATTGCTACGGGGGATACTGTTGTCAAAGGACGTGAGTTTGGTAAATTCAGATTCGGTGGATCGGATATCATTATGGTCTTTGAAAAACCAGTAGAAGATTTATACATGTTTAAAGCAGATCCTGGACATGTTCCAATTCATTTCCAATATGGACAAACAGCTATTTATGTTCAATAATTTATCAGCTTATATATAATAGTATTAAAAACTGTTGCAGCATATTTGTTGTGACAGTTTTTGTTTTAATCTTCATTTTCAGAAATCTTATCTATTTCATCAATCACAGTTTTCTTTCTAAAGTATTTTCTACAAGAATAAAGCAACAGGAATGCTGCTAATGCGTACACATCAATTAACAATCGTTGTTCTCCCGAATCCAATTCAAAGCTTATATGTAAATGATGTATAACTTATTAGCTGCTAAGGTAATAGTTAGTTTGTTGCCATATACAATATATCTTACCATTTATGATTACAGGCGACAGTGGGAAAAAATAGTAGTATTTTTATGTCCTTCTATATCAACAAGCCCGATGATCATAATTGATTTTCCTTATTTTTTTATTCCTTGGGGAATTAATTTCTTTTCCATATAATTTGTACTCTGGTTTCAAAAGGAGCTTGCGAAAGTTACATCAGCGGCTTAGTACCCTTATTACACAAAACTTCTTCTTATGTGTCTGAAGCGTTATACCAAAGAAACACACCTAAGATAAATCCAGTAACGATGTATATTATATGTACAGTTGAACTAATAGTTAAAACTCCAAGATTTGTTACAAGTTGAATAAGTTCTGTTTGTTTAAAAAATAAGATAATAGTAATCGCCAGTAAAATTCCCAGACCTATAAATTCATTTAGCCAACGTTTTCTTGAAATTTTAAAAATGTACCCAGCAAGAAAACCCCAAATCCAAGGAATAATTGACAAAGATGCAGTATATCCTTTGGAGTTATAATACATTAGCATTCCTATAAAAATCAAAACTACCAATACCTGTTGTATTTTTAAAATACTTTTCTTTTGAATAAATACTTCTTTAGCCTCACTTATGAATTCATTTTTAAAAGTCAAAAAGATCATAACCAAAAAATTATAGATGAGTAAAAGAAATACAGAGGTATAGATAAAGTATTCTAAAATGATTGAAAATTTCATGTAAAAAGTGTTTCGATTAGGTAACCTAAAAGTAACCAATTCACAATGTTGTGAAATACCTAAACATGGGGAGTTTTGAGAAGAAGATAGGGCGTTTATTTTTACAGTTTAGACTTTGGTGAAGTTTTATGACAAGCTACTGAATGTATAATTTTAAGTAGTAACGATAGATTTAAAACCTAAATTTTTAGAAATCGAAATTTTTGGTAGAAGATATGATAGCGACTTGCTCATTTATAGGATCTTAAAATTAAAACAAATAATACTCAATAAACAGATTAATACATCGCTATAATTTTTACAAAAAAGGGTAAGTCATCACCTATCTTATCAATAAGTTAAACATTTTCAATTCTTTTATTCTATAAAAAAACAACCACAGTAACTAAACTATGGTTGTCTTTACGCTATATTAAAATTAATAATTTGCTTACTATTAATGCCACTAGTTGAAAACTAGCGGTAGCAGGGGCTCACTCTGACGCAGACATTCTAGCGCCATCTAGGGGACATCTTTTTTCTCTGAGAGTCTATAAATATTAGTAACATTACTTAAACTTCCACTAAATAGACTTAAGTGTCCCTTATCATTTTTATTGAAGATTCCTTCAATAGATACATATCCTTCATAAGGACTCTCAAGAAATTTTTCTAATTTATCTCTATCAACATAAAGGTAAATTGCATTTTTATAGATAGAATATCTGTAATCATCTTTATTTAGATAAATAGCATTTGATTCGTGTTTAATTTTCAAATAAGCATTTACTCGTATTTTTTTACCGTGATACTCTTCAGGACTAGAAATTAAATTAATCATTGATACTTTCGTTGAACTATCCTTTTTTTGAGAATAAGATTGTTGGCAACTAAATATTACACATAAAACTGCTATGATTGAAATTATTTTTTTCATTTTATTACATTTTTGTTTTTAAAAACTTTTTATCATATTCGCCATTTACCAATAAATTAGGCATTATATTAGGAACAACATTAGGGCTTATTTTATTTTTCCTTTTTTTACCTTTAAGTTTTGGATCACTTGGTATTTGTGTACTAATAATAGTTATTCCTGAATTCTTTATAGTATTTTGTCTGTTGCTTGGGTCATACAATATTAAGCTCCCATTTGGAGTAACAACAAACCCAAAATATCCAGGGTTTTCGGCATTTCTCTCATCAACCCTGTTCATATCTGTATCTGAAAAATCATTTACATCTTCATCAATATTATTTCTAGCTGAACCATCGTGTCCATGTGTATGGCCTTCTCCTACTTTTTTAGTACCATTTGGCACATTATCTTCATCGAGATAAACAACTCTTTCATTAGTACGTCCAGTTATATTGCCCTTTTTATCAGTAGATATGGCATTCTCTGGAACAGTGTAACTATAATAATCCTCTCCATTTTCATCTTTTCCTTTATAAAATAATGTACCTAATTCTAAGTTGTTTATTATAGAAAGACCATTATATAAAAGTGCAAAGTCAAGTGCAGCTTCTTCTTTTGATTTAAATTTATCTCCTGGATCTTCAAAATTTTCAGGTCCCATTCCTGTTGGATCTATAAATTGTAATGGACTATTATAAACAAAGTTATATGGAGACCAAGCATCGTAGTCTTCCGCTAAAGGGTCTATGTTCATCCAACGACCAATAGAAGCATCATAATTTCTTGCTGTAATATCTATCCATCCTAAATCAAGTTCATCCTGTTCTTCTTTTCCTCCAAAACCATACTGATGGTTTCTACCAACAATTGCGTTATTATACCCTTTATGTTTGAGTCCAAAAGGATAATAATGATTCTCTTCCTTGATTTCTGTATCTGGTTTGATAGTTCCATTACCATCAATATCTTCATAAGAGAGTCTAATATTTCCTAAGTGATCTTTATACTGATAGGTATAGTTAAACCCTGTAACCTTTGTTGGTTTGTTTGGATCAAACTGTGGTTCAATATATCCTTCTTCACTGTTAAAGAACGTAAGTGCAGGCGCTGTGTCTTCATTTGATTTCTTGTAAATGTAATTACCCGCGTAATAGGTATTCTGGTTACTTTCATTGCTGTTATCAAATACAATTTTTTGTTGCTTTATTCCTGCCGCATCGTAAATGTACGTAATTGTACTACTATTATCAAATGTAATTTGTGTTGGTAGGTTTAAGTGATTGTAAGTGATGCTAGTAATCCCTTTATTTTTGTCTTTTGTCATGTTTCCATTGGCATCATATACAAAATCATTATTTACATCTAAAGGATCAGCTCCTGTATGTAAATTTCCATCATTAAAACCAAATTCGATACTGGTTGCGTCTGTAACATTTAATAATTGGTTTCCGTGGTAGTTGTATACCAGTTGATCCATCACTCCAAAATCAGTAAAAGCCGCATCTCTGTGTCCACTTCGTTGTAAACGCTTGATGTTTCCATTCATGTCATACTCCACTTCATCTAAGTTGTAGTTTCCTGTGTTGTCTATACCACTAATGATTCTATTGAGTGGATCATAGTCGTACACATAGTCTTTAAGTGAGCTGTCTTGTCCCTTAGTCTTCCAAAGAGTACTACTGATGTTTCCATTAAATAGCTGTTTTGATTCATCAGCAATATCATTGTATTTGATCGCAAAGCTAAACAGGTCATTCCCTTGATTGTTTACATCATTGATTCCTTTAAGCCAACCTCTAACATTGTAGGTGTAATCAACCTCTTGTAGTTCTTTTTCAAGATTGATAAGTACTACATCTTTAATGATTCCATCTTTATGGAACATGGCTACATCACCAAGCAGCGCTGCTCCATTATCTACAGTGTTGGAGATATAAATCATCTCATTATTTTGCAAGTAGTAAATCGTAGTTCCTCTTCGCTCTACTTTAAACTCATCTCCAGCGATATACGTAGCTACATTCCAAATGGTACTTCCATTGTCACGAATATGAATATCTCCTAGTGAAGTGGTATAGATAGCATATTTGATACTCTGATAACTATCATCACCAGCTACATCAGAAAGCCCTACCATCATCGTTTTATTCGATTGCGGTAGCATGTACTGAACATATCCATCACCTGTGATAGTTGTGGTTGTATTGACTCCACCGTCCCATCCATGAGCGGATGTTTTGCTAAGTTTACCCTTATCATGAGTAATATTATTTATATTCTCATAACTACTAATTTCAGGTAAACTTCCACCAACTTGTTTTTGCATGAGTTGTCCAAGTTCATCATAATGATTTCTAGCGATAAGTTCTTTAGCTTCATTGTTGATTTGTTTGGTTTGATATAAGAGTCTGTTGTTTGTGTCATAAATATATTCATCAGTGATTACCACTGGATCATTGCTGACTTGCTTGTGCGTAGTATTTGATTTTAAGACTTTCCCTGTGAAATCTAATAAGCTACTTGCAGAATCATTCGTATCTAAATAGGTATTGTTAGATGCGGTATGAATCACTCGTCCTTTTTCATCATAGTAAGATACGGTGGTGATCCAATCACTCGTGCCTAAGACACGTACTTTGCTTCCTGTAGCAAGTCCTTTTACATTCTGTGTAAAGGCTTGTCCCATCACTGAATACCCAATATATACATTTTCAATTGCTGTATCTGGATCATAAAAAGAAGCATCTCCAACCAGTGGTCCCGTATAATCCGTAGTAACTGCATGGAAGGTAACACCATTCTTTTTAAAGAGAATTTGATTCCCTGAGCGTTCTACTCTAAAGGTATCTCCAATAACGCAGTAGGTATTTGGAAAGGATTCCAAGTTTCCATCTTTGTAGACACGTACACGCCCGTCACTGCCATACCCTGTATAAATACGATAGTTGATAGAACTGTAGTGAACTGGTTCAGCGGTCGCTTCATGTGCGAGTCCGACCATCACACGTTTGTTGTCAATCCCAGTAATGGTATATTGAATATATCCATCTCCCTGAATCACTCCTTCGGTATCAAACCCTGAGTTTGTCCATGAACCTGTAAGTCCTGCCGACTTCTTATGCTGAATTCCTGTGGTAGTGATCCCATCATCATTGTTAAGGTTATAGTTTGCTTCAAAGGAAGTTCCTGTATCCCACAAATAATTATCATAGTAATTCACCGTTAATACTTCCAGTCCCGTAGCAGGGAATGCATCATTGCTATAAAAAACATAGCTGTCTCCAATTTGAGTATTGGTAGTTGTTTTTCTCTCATACAAGTTAGTATTAGATGAAACAACGTTTTGTAGACTCATTCTAGTGGTATTGGTATTATCTGTATACTTTCCTGTGTAAACGACTCTTCCCAAGGCGTCGTATTTGGTAAATAGCCATGTATTGCTTCCTCTTAGATTTACATCTTGAGTAAGGATTGGACGATCTAGTTTATCATAGACAATATATTCCCATCCTTTCCCTGGAATTCGTTTTTCAATCAGCCTGTTTCTATGATCGTACTTGTACTGATAACAATATTTTTCAATGGTGTTATTAGCGTTAATGTCAGGTTGCGTGTTTGCCATTGGTGGCAATACAAAGGTCAGATTTCCATAGTCATCATAGATATAATAGGTGTCCAAGGTTTGTGCACCGTTATAAGTACGCTTTAAAAGCACTTGACCAGACTTATTTTTAAATTCTTCTGTGGTATGATCGGTTGCATACTGCCCATTGGGTTGCCAATTCTCATCCTTAGTGATGGTTTTGGTAAGCAAGTTATCTGTGTAGACTCCATTAGCCGTTAAAGTAATTACTCCTGAGCCAGAAATTGCTACATCGTATCTTTTTACAGCATCAGTAATTTCTTTGTTAAATCCATACTCCATTTTAATAGTATGGCTAAAATCTAATGACCAGTCTTTTCCTGGTGCAGCTACTTGAGTAGCACGATCTGCTACATCAAAGGTTTGGGTGCTGTATGAAGGATAAATCAGTCCACTCTCAGGAGCGTTTTCAATAATGTTATCAATCAAATCCTGTGGTGCATCTGCAAGATTAGAAAGTGATTGTAACATTGCCAGCCCTCCATTGCTGGTGGTAAAGGTTCCTACATCCTCTCTATATTTATTGTGATAGAAGATTTGTTGTTTTTTGATTTCTCCATCAACATCTAAACTAATATTTACACCACCAACATTCTTATTAATGTAGCCGCCTCCTTTTTGTAATCCTACATAGGGTAAAAAACCAGTGCTTGTTCGACCATAACCATCATAACTAATGATGGTTTTGATATCTCTACCATCTTTTGGAGATTGACCTATGGCTACCTGCATCTCACTGCGACCAAGTCCATCAAAATAAGTAACCTGCTGTATTTTGTCTTTTTCTGGAACACTCAGCGTATTGAGTTCTATAACCGTATATGGTTTTTGATAGGCAGTGGTATGTACATAGTTTTTGTTTTGATTGATACTTACAATCTCTGTAACGTCTACACAACCATTATAATCTCCTGCCACATCTGGACACCAATCTCCTGCATTGTCAACATAACCTGAAGGTTGTAAGCCGTCACAAGAGAGAATCACATCATTAATATCTCCAAGACCATCGCCATCAATATCTCTGTAAAATAACGTAGATTGATGTAAGGTGTTATCGGTATCATCACAATCTAATTGCAGATATGAAAAGTTTTGTAATACAGCCTGCTGATCAATCACAACTGCATTAGCTGTTGGTTGCGTACATTGCTGCACTATGGCATCTATGACCAAGAATCCATCACCATCTCCGTCATTAAAGGTAACCCAATTAGTATTAGGATTTATCTCAGAATTGGCATCATCACAATCTAGATTGTTACATACAATTTTATTGGCTTGCTCAAAGACGTAAGTGATCCTCGCAGGAGCACTGCTCATATCAAATGGATTGTTTGGGTCTCCAAAGCCATCTTTGTCAAGATCGTAATAGTACTGAGAGCAGTTTACTTCTCCAAAAACAGGAATGCTCTGCGCATTTGTGATTGTTATAAAACCACAAATAAGTAGTAAGGTATATATGTGTTTTTTCATTTGTCTACGGTAGTTTTTAATTATTCTTGTAGTGATAGGTATTCTCACTTAGCACGTGACCATCATGATCCATAACATACTGCAAACGTCCAATCTTATCATACTGATAATAGGTACTTCTCCCTCTTGGGTCTGTAGTACGTGTCATACCAATCATAGGCTCAAAGCTGAAAGTACTTACCATAGCCTCTGGCAATCCATCTCGAAGTGCTTTCAAGGTATTCTCTAAAGTTGCACCAGTAAGGTTTTGAATATTTGCCTCATTTACTATAGCTGCCACCTGCGCGTAAGTAGCATTTTCAATCTTAGCTACAGGGTAATTATAATTGTATCCCCAGAGATAGGTAATATGTGTCCCATCTGTTTTTGATACTTCTCGAACCTGACCGTATTTATTATAATCATGGTAAGTAACACGCTCTTCCAAAACAGTATTTGATTTGGCCGCCGAGACAGATTGCAATAATAAATTCGTAGGGTTTTCTAACGGGGCGCTTCCTGTAAAGTTTGTATAGCTAGATACTGACGTGTTGATAATTGTACCTTCTTTATAGGTTTTAGTATTGAGAGGAACACCTAATCTATTTTCTGCTAGTAATCCTGTATGATTCTCCTCATACGGATAGCGAATTACTGTTTCATACAAATCCCCTTTGCTATCAGTGTGTACTGTTTTTGTTGGATAATGGTGATTCGGAACACTCTCATAATACGTATTGGTTATTTGAATAAGTTCCTCTGTCCCTTCCTTAGAAACAATGGTTTGATTGTTTGGTAATAATTGACCAGGCCATAGTTTGTAGAGGCTTCTTGACAAATCACAAAGCCCCTGATTCATACATGCGATAATAGCGTCATAATTTTCTACATTGTAACGTTCCGCTCTAAAATTTCCGTCGATTCTGATTCCTATGATCTCTTGACGATTTCCAGTGCCATCGCCTTCTAAAATCCTGTACCCAGTATCCGTAATATGCTTCCCAACAACTTCTTCTCGAAGAATATTTCCGAGTGTCCAATCAAAAGCAAATGGAGCTCCAGGAAAAGCAATGGTGTAATCTCCAGTATTAGGGAAGTAGGAGTAACTACGTATGATCTCTCTTGACTCAGAGCTATCAGCACTTAAACTACTATATCCTGTTTCAATGGCTACTTGATGTATTTTTTCTTTTACATTTCTGTATCCCATATATCCTGATTGTGTGGTAATTAGTGGTACCCAACTTTGAGAAACCAACTTTTGTACCGTTTTATCTCCCGAGGCGGACATAGCAAAATACTCTGGCATGCTCAGTACATATCCTCCATTGTATTCAAAGCTTTTATAAGAGGCTAACTTGGATTTATCATAAGTTTTGATCGAGGATACTCTTAGACCTCCAAAATAATCATAAAAAGCATCTGGATCTATGGGATTTGTGTTCTCATCTAACCACTTAACGGTTACCTCACTGTAATGATCTAAAAGATTATAACTGTTACCTGTTGAAGTGATTTCTATTTCAACCTTATAGGTAGTATTTTGAAGTAAATCTATAAATCCTGACTCCCAGATAGATGCACTATGTAATAGCACTCCTGTTGTATTATTGTAAATTCTAATAAACATATCCTCACATACTAAATCTTCCCCTGTGTAGATGGTATCAACATTATCACATCTATTTGAAAACCCTGTATAACTAACCTGTGTTTTATCACTAGCGCCCACTACTGGTTTTGCCGCATCAGAAATAGTAAAAGTATTGTAGAATCTATACGTTGTGGTATTTCCATTTTCTGAAACAACGTGGGCATTGGAAGTTTGAGCTCTAACGACAACTTGTTCTTCCATATATGGAGGAATATCAATGTCTTTTACATCACCTCGGTTATTTTCGTATGCTAATTTGGTAACACCTCCTTCTGGATAGGTGATTTGATTTAGCACAAAGGCACTACTATATGCCGGATTGACCTCTCTGTTTGCGCCTCCGATTTGAGATAGCTCTGCAGGAATAGCTACTAGGGAAGAGTTGTTAGTCGCACCGTTGTAATAACCCCAATGGTCTTGTGCCCTTGATCGCTTGTGAGGAAGTGCTACTTCTGTGTTATAGCCAAAACGATAACGGTAGTTATCAGCTGCATCGTATCCTCCATGCATCCCTTTAAAAATAACCTCTTTTAAACGTAATCTTTTGTTGATAAAGCTATCTGTATTTGGAGAGATACTAACACTTCCTCCGCCTACAAATTCAGGCTGATCACTTGGTGTACTGATAAAGTAATCATGAATAAGTTCTATTTGTTGTAATTGATCATCAGTACTATTGTAGATATTTACAAAGGATAAGGCTTTTTTTGAATTATTAAGATCAGCTCTATCGCTAGTAGCGCGTATAAACTCCACATATCCCTTGCTACTGGTAATCTTTGAAAGCACAGTATAACTTCTATAGGTAGTAGAATAATTTTCAAGTCGCTGGTCAACCACTTGCGTACCATCATGAATAATACGAGTCTCAGCTCCTTTACTTGTGGTAACTTCATTATATGGAGCTGTCTCATACCCAGCAAGTATAGGTCTGTCATATTCCAATGTGATTACATCGCCATTTGGACTGGTTACTTTGGTAAGATCCCATGTCTCGGTATATGAGTTTTGATCGACTCCTCCTAGTGGAATTTCAAATTGTCCATTCTTTTTTTGGAATGTTTGTGAACTATGATAAGTATTTCCTGTTTCAAATTCATAAACAATTCCTCCAGTATCAGTGATTGTCCATGCCGTAATTTTTCCATTGGCACTAATAGAAGGTTCAATTTTTACATTCTTATTCGGAAATTGAATAATTTCTCCCTTTGGATTCACATCTCTTTCTTGATTAAACATAAAACGCCCAGATTGACCAAACATACTGTAGTTAAAATCATCTGGCTCATAGTCATAACGATTGGTGGTTGCGTTTTCTCCTGTAAAAAAACTACAAGAATTTTGAGCATAACCATTAGGATCATTTACAGCTGGGCCATCATAAGTTGAATCACATACCTGACGTACCAGTGCTGTGGTGTATGGATTATTGATATACCCATAAGAGTCATCATCGGGTACGCCGCGAACCGTGCGGCTGATTTGTCCACCAGTTGAGAGACTCCAGCCAAGTCCTACCCAGCCAGCTTCTTCATTTACGCGATGTCCTCCTGCATGATACGATAGATTAATAGCCGCAGAGAGCTCTCTACCTTGTAAGTTATAAATTGGGACTCCTACACTAGGAACTCCGTTATAATACGAAACAGGAACTTCACTGTAACGTAGTATAGAACTAACCTCGGGTGTTTGCGGAATAACTGCAGGTGTTGTATATTCTGTGTCTTGAGCAGAACTCAATAAACAACAAAATACCATGCACAACTTTGCAATAATCAGTTTTTTCATAAAGTGTTTGATTTTAATTATTTACTAGTTTTTATTTTTTGAAGATGTATGTTGTTACACTGCCATTTTAAAAGGCGTATTTGATTTTTGATTATGTATCATTTTAGAGATCGCGCGATTCTTGCGGTGACTTACAGGCAAGACTATATCTCCTTTTAGATGAACCAAACGATAGCGTGGCTCATACAGTTTTAAATGAGATAAATTGATAAGGTACGAATGATGGATACGTGAAAAATTCATATCCAAAAATAGCTCTTGGTAGTAGCCAATAGCTTTACAACTAATCACTTTTGATCCATCTATTAGATATATCCATGAGTAACATTCACTGGCTTCTATATAGAGAATTTGTGATTTTTTTAGATATTCTCCTTGATTTTTTGTGCCCACCAAAAGATAATTTTCATTGTTTTGGAGAGCTTTTTTTATATTCTTTTTGTCTTTTATCACAATCATTTAGTACGAGTTTTAAGAGATATGAATTCTTTGGGGTACAACTTGGTTGGTGGTTTTATTTACAAAGTAAATTCTATTTTCTTTATCAGTAGAAAAAAATATATAAGCGTAATAAGATGTGTTTTTTACTTTTTTATGTAGCTGATTAACGATATGATTTTTTGTATTTATTAAGGTTGTATTTATTATGTTTAATTCCTTTTTATGGTGCAAACATCATTAAATACATGTGCTTTTTGTAGATATTTTCATTATGAATCCTGTCTTTGCAGTAATTCATGGCATTTTACTATTCAGAAATCAAGGGCAAATGTAATCGCTTCACTTTGCTTTTTAAAAAGAGGGCAGCAGGACAATTCCGTTTTTTTTTATAGGAATGTCACAAAGAATGATACAGTATTATATGACAGATAAAAAAGATTTACATATGGATAATCTTAAATTGCTTTTCATCAACGCTCATAACTAGTTTTTCGAATTAAGTAATAACGCTTGGCTATAATTTGATAGTTTAGAAGAAATATCTGAAATATCTTTATAACCCACCTCATCTTCACAACATTGACTGGTATGGATATAAAAATAACCATCCGCAGTAAGTTTTTTTGATTCTACCTTGTGTACTTTTTTTAAAGTCTTACTCTAAAGCTGCATTACATGCCGCTAGTTTTACAGCTTTTGATGATTATTTAAATTCTGGTTTTCTTGTTTCTTTATGGTATGGATATTTACTTTTTGTTGCAGATAAATTTTAGAACAATACCCATCAATACTTTAAATTTTATAGCTATAATTCATGAAAGTCAAAGCAAATTTAGAACAGGTTGTGGAAAAATACGCAATGAAGTATCAAGAATAAATAGAGGAAATCACCATAGAAATAAACAAAACGTTTTTTGAAAAGTCGAACCTCAATTCTTACATCGATAAAAGGTTAGAACTAGTTTGTAACATTCATAAAATGGTTATTCATAAAAGTAAAAACTACAAAACCTATTATTTCCAAGTAGAATCTAGTGTACTAAAGAAAATGATAAGTATCGAACCACAAGGGTTCATGGTGTGTTAGAATTAATGAATATATTATCAGTAATTTTTGAGACAAAAAAAGGAAATCAAAAAAGTAGACTTGTCCCATTCCTTGAGTACTAAGTAAGTCTAGTCATCCAAAAAATCCAATAAAAGACGATTCATCCTTAAAAAATTACAATTCGGTAGTTTCTTTTTTTCTAGACCTATAGTTTATTGGATATTTGAACCATCAATCAAAAACAATCAAATCAATCAAAAAATGATCAGTATCGCATTCATCATCATCGAATATGTTTTTTCAATCATTTGAGGATTCAAATTCAATCAAAAAAAGTCAAATCATCAAAAAACCAACACAATGAAAAAAGTCGTATTAATTTTAAGTTTAGTTTTCTTAGCAAACATTGCTACTGCGCAAACAAAGTATGAAAAAGGAATGGAAAAAGCCTTTTCATTATGGAAAGAAAATAAAAGTGTAGAAGCCGCTAATTTATTTGAGCGCATCGCTGAAGCAACACCTAATGAATGGTTGCCATCGTATTATGCTGCACAAATCAACATTATCAATGGGTTTGCAATCAAAGACAAAAGTACGTTAGCACAACAACTAGAAAAAGCACAAGCTCAAATTGATAAAGCTTCAAGTATTTCGCGAAAGAACCCAGAAATCATGATTCTACAAGCAATGTTGTACACTGTTTGGGTTGCTTACGATGGTGCTACGTACGGAATGAAATATGCACCTAAAGTGAGTGAAATCTACGCAAAAGCATTGGCGATTGATAACAATAATCCTAGAGTAGTATTGAACAAGGCAGAATGGGATATGGGAAGTGCGCGTTATTTTGGACAGGATACAGCGCCGTTTTGCAAAGAAATTGAAAGAGCAAAAACATTGTTCGAAACTGAAAAGAAGAACGATGACTACAGTCCGCGTTGGGGAAAAGAACGCGCGATTCAAATGCTAGAAGAATGTAAAAAATAAAAAGACGTTCAAAAATCCTTAGTATATTTGAAAGTAGTCAACTAAAAGCACCGTAATGAAAGAGTTTATCAAAGTTGTAGTTATCGGACTTATTATCTCAATTGTATTAATGGGAATAGATCTTGTATTTAGATATATGGGTGGAGATTCGATAGGATTTAATAAAAAATTACTGATTGTCTTTGGCTATTATTGCCTGTATTCAATACCAATCAGTTTAGTAAACTCATACTTTTTTGATTACTTAAATACAAGTGTCGCATGGACTAAAAAATTAAAAAACTACCGTTTATTAATAGGAGTAGTTGGGTCGGTTGTCATTACCATTTTTACTGTTTTTCTAGCTCGAATGGTACAAGAAATATTGATTGAAGGAGAAACATATACTGTATTTATTCAAACAGAGAGCATTGAATTTTACTTTAGAGCGTTACTGATTACAGTTGTATTTTCCATCTTTTTTCACGCAATATACTTTTACAAAGAATTGCAAAAAAAGAAAGTTACCGAACAAAAAATCATTGCAGGAACGGCCTCTGCACAGTTTGATGCTTTAAAAAATCAGCTAGATCCGCATTTTTTGTTCAATAGCTTAAATGTACTCAGTTCTTTAATAGATGAAAATCCGCGTCAAGCGCAGAAGTTTACATCAGGACTCTCCAAAGTATATCGCTATGTACTAGAACAGAAAAACAAAGAATTGGTTACGGTTGATGAAGAATTGAAATTTGCCAAAACGTATATGAGTTTACTAAAAATGCGTTTTGAGGATAGTATTGTTTTTGAAGCTCCAGAAACAGTAAGCAATCCTGAAAGTAAAGTAGTGCCATTGTCATTACAATTACTATTAGAGAACGCTGTAAAACACAATATGGTAACGCCTTCAAAACCGTTACATATTAAAATTTATGAAGATCGTGGAAATTTAATCATTGAAAACAATCTTCAAGAAAAACAAATTGTAAAAAAGAGTAGTGGCGTAGGTTTGAATAATATCCGACAACGATATGATTTACTCACACAACGCCAAGTTTATATTAACAAAACAACATCGGACTTTCAAGTAGCAATTCCGATGCTAACAAAACAAAGAGAAGTCATGAAGAATAGAAGAGTAACACAGTCAGATCAAAGCTTGGACGATAAATATATTCAAGCCAGAAAACATGTAGAAAAGTTAAAAGATTTTTATTATAATTTATTATCATACTGTTTAGTAATTCCGTTTTTAATATTTATCAATTTAAGGTTCAGTCCACAATTCCACTGGTTTTGGTTTCCAATGTTCGGTTGGGGAATAGGATTAGCATTTCACGCCATGAGTGTTTACTTAGAAGGAGGACGTTTCGGTAGAAACTGGGAAGAACGTAAGATTCGAGAATTTATGGAACAAGAAGAACGTAAAAACTGGAACTAATGGATAGTAGAGATCAAGAGCAACGAGATAGATATGCACGGGCTCAAAAAAAAGTAGATAACATCAAAGGATTTTATACACACTTGCTCGTATATATTTGTGTAAATCTGTTTATCAGCATCAAAAAAATAGTAAGAAATCTAGATAACGGAGAAACGTTTCAAGAAGCTTTTTTTGACTTTGGAACCTATGTCGTTTGGATAGCTTGGGGAATTGGAATCGCATTTCACGCATTCAATGTATTTGTAGATAACGGAATGTTGGGAAGAAACTGGGAAGAGCGTAAGATTAGAGAATATATGAAACAAGAAGAACGTAGAAAATGGAGCTAATAAAAACAAATAATCAAGATCAAGAAAAAGCGGAAAGATACCTTCGTGCCCAAAAAAAAGTAGAAAGCATTAGAGATTTTTATATACACTTAATCGTCTATGTCGGCATAAATTTATTTATTAGCTACAAAGTAATAGCTGACAATGTAGAAGATGGAGAAACATTACAAGAAGCATTTGCTGATGAAGGAGTATACGCAGTTTGGTTATTTTGGGGAATTGGAATCGCATTTAATGCATTCAATTTATTTATAGATAAAGGAATGTTAGGGAGAAACTGGGAAGAGCGTAAAATCAGAGAATATATGAAGGGTGATGAAGGTAAAGAATACAACTAATGAGAAAAGATATGGCAAATAAAACGGAAGCCTATGCAATGGCGGAAATAAAAGTGAAATCGCTACGTAGTTTTTATATACATACTTGTATCTATGTAATAATAAATTTGCTTGTTTCGTCTCGAATAGTTTGGGAATCTATGGAACAAGGATTATCGTTTAAACAAGCACTTGTTAATGGAGATGTATATACCTTATGGATTATTTGGGGATTTGTATTTCTAATTCATGCAATGAATGTATTTTCCTTAATAAGCATTTTTGGATACCAATGGGAAAAGCGAAAAATTAAACTGTATATGAATGAGGAAACTCGTACATACAACTCATAAAAAATAAGTTATGGAAAGATTACCATCAAATACATATAACAAAGATTATACAAAGGAAGAAGCATACATGCGTGCTCGAAAAAAGGTTGAAAAACTAAAAGGATTTTATGGACACCTTGCTTCGTATGTCATCGTCAATGTTTTTATATTAGCGATGATTGGATTGAACCTAGATGAAGGAGAAACATTCTGGAAATTTGGACATTTTTCAACAGCATTTTTCTGGGGAATTGGAGTTGTATTTCATGCACTAGGCGTTTTTGGAAAAGATTTTCTATTAGGAAGACAATGGGAAGAACGTAAAATTCAAGAATACATGTCCGAAGACAGAAAAAAATGGGAGTAAATTTCTGAGTATGAACTGTGAAAAACAAATAAACCAACACTTTAACTTTGCTCAGTGTAACCGTTTAGGAGTTTACAACAGGAAATGATAGTTTCAAAATAAATTGACCAGCAACTAGTAATAAAAACAGACAACCAACCAATGAAAGTAATCATCATCGAAGACGAAAAGCCATCAGCAAGAAGACTCAATCGAATGTTAGAGCGAGAAGATATGAAGGTAGAAGTTATGTTGCACTCTGTAGCAGAATCTATCGAATGGTTTCAAAACAACGAACATCCTGATTTGATATTTTTAGATATTCAATTGTCTGACGGATTGTCCTTTGAAATTTTTGAAGTCATTGATATTACATCTGCTATCATATTTACAACGGCGTATGACGAATATGCACTACAAGCTTTTAAACTAAATAGTATCGATTACTTATTAAAGCCAATTGATGAAGACGAATTGGTGACTGCCGTAGAAAAATACAAAATGCGCGCACCAAAAACACAAAACGTACAACTCAACTTTGACGATATCAAGAAACTATTAGTCAATCCAATTGAACGTACCTATAAAAAACGCTATACGGTAAAAGTTGGACAACACTTAAAAATGATTCCTATTGATGAAATAGAGTGTTTTTACAGTGAAAACAAAGGAACGTATGCGCATACTTTAGAAGGGAGAAACTATCTATTAGAAACATCGTTAGAAAACTTAGAAGACGAATTGTCTCCAGAAATTTTCTATCGCGTAAGTAGAAAGTTTTATGTCAACATCAATGCAATCAAAGACATCGTAAGTTATACAAATTCTCGTTTGCAAATAAAATTACACAACTACAATGAACAAGAAATTATTGTAAGTCGCGAACGTGTAAAAGATTTTAAGAATTGGCTGAATTAACTACGGAAATTATAAATTTAAAATGCTATACTTTAAATGTAAAAATTAGCCATCAAAGAAAAATACAAAAACGTCACTTCGAGCGGTTTTTTGAAATGAAATGAAGAAAATTTTACACAGAAGTACTCTGAAAAGTATAAATGTAAATGTATTTTCAAACAAACAAACGAATTAACAAAAAACAAACAAACATAACAGAAGTTTAAAAGTTTATAAATTCAACAGTTTGTATTTTGATGTAGAAACCAGTGTAAACAATCCAAAACGGATCATATCAAATAAGAGAAGAAAAAGAGCGCTCTGACTAAGCAAAGTCGTAGTGAAGCGCTCTCTTTTTAGGTAATAAATTAAATGTAAATAACAATCCTAGTGTATTAATTCTAGAAATTTTCTGTTGATCTGCAAAAGTTCTTTTTATTCTGTCAACCTCTAATCGATTAAAATCCCATTGAGAATTAAACATTACTCCTAGACTTATGTTTTGATTGAAGTTATATGAAATTCCAATAGCTGATTGAAAACCAAAATTCCAACCTTCATAAACATTAATTACCTTTCCTCCATTAAGAAAGGTAAATTGATCTCTATAAACGGTTTGTCCATACACACCAACATTAGCAACCAAACCTATTTTAGGAGACAAATTATAATTCACATCTAATAATACAGGAATTTTAAGGTTTGCGCGTTCGTGATAAAAAGGACCATCAACATAAAAGAAACCATTCCCTGTTAATTCATTGATTCCAATTCCTGTGGCAATTCCGTAATGCTTCCCAAAATGGTAATGTACTAAGAAGTCTGCTGTACTTGCATCTAAATTATAATTTGGCTGATTTTGATTATCTAAAATCGCATATCCAATTCCGCCGTATGCTGTAAAACTAAATTTAGAACTTGACTGATGATTTTTATCTTGATCATGATCATTTTGTGCATTAAGCGTTGTAAAAGAAAAAATAAGGGTTAAAAGTGTAAGTAAACTGAGTTTTTTCATCTGATATATTTTGTGTTTGATGAGTCTAAACTAGATGCAAAAGTTGTAAAACAAAAGAATGCCCGCCCGTAATTGAACAATATAGGGCAGGCAATTCTTCAAAAAATCCACGTTTTAGTTCTATTTCAAACTCATAGCTGGAAATTTTTTTTTCAAACACAAAACATGGCTATAAATTGAATGTAAATAACAAACCGGCAGTGTTTATACTTTTAATCTTTTGATTATTGTTGAGATTCACATCAGATGCAGTATCAAATCGATTAAAGTCTCCCTGTGTATTGAACATCAAACCAAGGCTAAATTTTTCATTGAAGTTATACGACATTCCAATGCCAGATTGTAACCCAAAATTCCAACCTTCATAAATATCGCCTACTGTTGTATTTCCTGTGAAACTAAAATCATCTTTAATGATAGTCTGTGCATAAAAACCTATGTTGGCAACCAAACGCACTTTAGGTGCTATATTATAATTCCCGCTCAATAACAACGGAATTTTAAGCGTTCCGCGTTCATGATAAAAGTTTTGTCCAGCATTATTGAAACCAGTTCCCGTAAGTTGGTTAAAACCAATTCCTGTGGCAATTCCGTAACGTTTACCAATGCGGTAATTCAATAAAATATCAAATGTACTAGCATCTAAGTTATAGTTTGGTTGATTGTCATTATCAACAACAGCATATCCAACACCTCCGTAACCAATGATACTAAATTTAGAATCAGATAGTTGATAATCGGTATAAGTATTGTCTTTTTGATCTTGAGCAGTCAAAAAATGAAACGAGAAAAGGAATGTAAACAGTAAAGTAATTTTCAATGTATTCATAAGTTAAAGTTTTAATTTTCAACTGAAAACTAATTAGAAAATGTAAAAATTTATAAAAATGATTCTTGTTATTTATAAATTTTAACGAAAGATTCACGAATTGCTTCTTTTTTTAGTTAAAATTTAACAAAACCTTCTATGTAATAAATTGAAAATACACTGAATTTGAATTACTAAGACATCTGGTTCATTCACTTAAATAATATGTATAACTACTCAATTATTTTCTTTTTGTTTTGATAATCAATCATTTTTGAGTTGTAATTGATCCGGAATAATACAAAAGGCGCATGCCGAAAAGCCTATAAATGAGTAAGCATTTAATCAAATCAAATCAATTATGAGTTTAGTAGGAATATACAAAAACGAAGATGTTGTTGCAGTACGAGTAATTACTACATAAATGATACAACAGGACAAGTTAGTGGTAACTTTACTTTGTGAAATGTTAGCATTCTAGTATCTCTTAGTTATTACTTTATCTCAAGTTCTAACGGTGGCGGAACAACAATTTTATTCCGTGGTGCTAAAAATGATCCGAATTACTATACAGTTGCATCCGGATTTGGAAACGATACTGTTTCCTGTATTGGAATTCGATTAGCAGGCGGAATTACATTAGAAAACATAGTGTTTCCTTTTTCAGGATTATTTTTGAAGCAATAGTTGCTCAATATATACCAATGTTAAAAGCATTCTTTGCACTTATAAGGATGCTTTTTTACAGTAAATAGCGGCATATTTATTAAATTTTATAAAACTATAAATACAACACATTACTTTCTTTACTAAAATGTATTAGATATAGAAAAGCGTTACAGATAAAGTGAATCTGTTATTTTCTTAGCTGATTCTTTAAATATTAACTCATTTTACCAAAATTTTTACTTAGTTTTGATTTGTGACTCAAAAAACGAACATACTTAGAATGCGTAGTTTACTACTGTTAGCTATCTTTATTTTACTAAAGATGGGCGTTTCGCATTCTATGTCTCATGCATTTTCACATGAAGATGTTGCCGATTGTGATGATTGTTTTTTGATATTAGAATCCAATGAAAAGCATCATTTTGATGTTTCTACAGATACTTTTGAAGAAACTTCTTCTTTTGTAGTGCCTTTTCATAAACCTGTGATACTGTTGTATCAAAATCCGATCGCTACAGTTTATCACTCTTCTCAATTCTTGAATAGACCACCACCAGTTGTGGTATAAATAGAATACTTTTTTATATCGTACATTAGAAATACGACATGCCATCTTGTAAGTACAATACAAGCACTTTTTGTATGTAGTTAGTACTAAATATTGTGATACATTACTTTTTCTTCTGTATATAATCATCAATCATAACAGGCTTTCTTGTATTGCAAAAGCATACGATAGAGACGAAATTACTCAATAACAAAATTTATGATACGTATCAACAATCTCACCAAAACATATGGTGATTTCACTGCGTTAGATGCACTTTCGTTACATGTAAACGAAGGTGAAATTTATTGTCTTTTAGGAGCAAATGGAGCAGGAAAAACAACCACTATCAATCTTCTTTTAGGCTTTATAAAGCCAACTTCAGGTAGCGCTTATATCAATGATATAAATGTGGTTGAACAACCAAAATTGACCAAACAACATCTTGCGTATATTCCAGAAAATTTGATGCTTTATCCTAGCTTAACTGCCATAGAAAACCTTGACTATTTTTCAGGAATTGCAAATAAAAAGTTTAAAAAAGGAGAGCTCGAAAGCTTTTTAGAGGAAGCAGGATTGCAAACTTCAGCATTTAATAAATCGGTAGCAAAATACTCCAAAGGAATGCGTCAAAAAGTAGGGATTGCCATTGCATTAGCCAAGGATGCCAAAGTACTGCTTTTGGATGAACCTACTTCTGGCTTAGATCCTAAAGCAAGTAATGAATTTGGACAATTATTGCAAAAACTAAGAGGAAAAGGAGTAGCAACTTTAATGGCTACTCATGATTTATTTAGAGCAAAAGAAGTAGCAACTACTATTGGTGTCATGAAAGACGGACAATTAAAGCAACAATGGTCTGTTGATGAGCTTTCGCTTAAGGAATTAGAAGATAGTTATTTAGAAACGATGTCTTATAATACGCTACAATCATGATACTCCATACGTTTAAAAAGGAAATCAAAGAATTATGGCGAGATGGACGTGTTAGAATCGCTTTCTTCATTGTATTGCTTCTAACAACTATCGCAGTATTCATCAGTACTAATCATTATAAAAATGTAAACGAACAGTATGTAGAAGCAAGTGCGAATGAGCGTGAAGTTTGGGACAACCAAGGAGAAAAAAATCCGCATTCGGCAGCTCATTATGGAACGTATGCTTTTAAACCAAAATATCCCTTATCCTTAATTGATCAAGGAGTAGATAAGTACACAGGAACGTCCATTTTCTTAGAAGCACACAATAGAAATGAAGCACAATTCATAGCTGCTTCTGATCAAACAGGATTGGCGCGTTTTGGCGATTTAACACCAGATTTTATTCTATTATTCATGATTCCTCTATTGTTGATTTTAATCGCATACAATAGTATTACGAAAGAAAAAGAAAGAGGAACTTTGACACTTTTAAATAGTCAAGGAGCCATTGGTTGGAAGATTGTTTTAGGAAAATGGATTGCTATCTTTTTTCCAGTAAGTATCCTTCTATTCGTACTCTTCATAAGTACAGGTTTGTTATTATCTAATTTACCAGATTTTGGTGTGTTTAGTTGGTCATCACTATTTGCATTATTTGTTACGTACATGATTTATTATGCCATTTTTATCAATTTGGTATTGATCATTTCTGCATCTGTAAAAAAATCGGGAATAGCTTTAGTATTGTCACTAAGTGTTTGGATTTTAATCTGTTTGGTTCTGCCAAAAATGGCCAGTAATCTAGCGGAATATAAATATCCATATCCAACACGACAAGAATTTGCAGCCAATGTTGCCAAAGACAAAAAACTTGGTTTAGACGGACATAATCCTTGGAGCAAAGCTGCTAGAGAATTAGAAGAACAAACCTTAAAAGAATATGGAGTAGACAGTTTAAGTCAGTTGCCATTTAACTATGATGCTTATCGCATGCAAAAGGGAGAAGAACACGAAGCTGAAATCTTTTTCAAACATTACAATTATTTAAAAACGCAGTATTCTAATCAAAATGGAATTTATCAAACACTAGCAACAGTGTCTCCATATTTACCCACACGATTTTTAAGTATGGCAATTGCTAAAACAGATTACAATACGCACTGGGATTTTTCAGATGCCGCTGAAAACTATCGAATTGAAACTCAAAAATTCCTCAACGATCATTTTGCAAAAGAATCAAAATTAGGCGAATGGGGTTTTAAAGCAGACGCAGGTTTTTGGAAACAATTACCAAAATTTAACTATGAACCGCCATCATTATCAGAAATCATGAAAACCAATACTTCAAGTATTATAATCATGCTCGTTTGGTTTATAGGTTCTTTTACATTGTTGTTTTTCACTACTAAATCACTTTAAAATGTTACGATATAATTTTAAATATGAATGGCTTTTGTTAATCCGAAATCGATGGATTCAATTGCTTAGTATTCTTTTGTTTTTATTGTTTGGATTTGCTGTGTATAATGGAAATCAAAAAGTAGAAGCACGTCAAGCCAACATAGAAACCGCTGTAAACGAACTTAAAACTCAAGAAGCCGAAACGTTAAGTGTATTAGACTCTCTTGAAAAAGGACACAAAGTCAGCGTATCTAGATGGAGATTGCCTTCACGACCAGTTGTGATAGGTAATTCTTTATCAAGAGTTGTAAATATGCCTGCAAAATCTACTGCATTTATTGCTACAGGGCAATCAGATTTATTTTCACACTATGTAGAGCCAACTGTTACAGGTGATGATCTTTCATTGAGTTACACAGAAATGACAAGTCCAGTACAACTACTTTTTGGAAGTTTTGATTTGGCATTTGTAATTATATATCTATTACCATTATTGATCATTGCTTTTTCATTTAATGTATTGGCCTCCGAACGAGAAAGTGGTACTTTAAAACTACTAGCTTCTCAACCAATTCGCATTCGTACTTGGGTATTACAAAAATTAGGTTTGCGTTTTTTCTGGTTGGTATTATGTATATGTATTACGCTTATTATTGTATTTGCGATTTTCTCCTTTGATTTTGCGGCAAATTGGACCTCACTTCTTGTGTTGCTTGCATACATTATTGTATATGCATTGTTTTGGTTTGTATTGGCATTTGCGACCAATATTTGGATTCACAGTTCTGCCAAAAACGCTATAGCATTGATAGGTTTTTGGGTATTGTTTGTATTATTATCACCATCTATATTGAATCAATTGAGTAATTCTTTATATCCAATGCCTTCACGTACTTTAATGCTTAATCAAGTACGTACGTTAAAAGCAGAAGCAACCAAGAAACAAGATGAAATTTTAGATAGTTATTTAAGAGATCATCCTGAATATGCTATTAACGATAGTACACAAACCAGAAACTTTTATCATAGATATATGGCAACACAGAATCTGGTAAAAGAAGAATTGCGTCCCGTAGTAGAAAAATTTGAAACACAATTAGAAAGCCAACATCAATGGGCACACACTTTTAGTTGGTTGTCTCCAGCATTGACTGTGCAAAATGCGCTGAACGATTTGGCAGGAACTTCAGAAAAAGACTATCAAGAATTTAGACATCAGAGTTTGGCGTTTGCTCAAGAATGGCGCAATTTTTTCCTGCCGTTTATGTTCAACAATCAGGAATTTAAAAAGAGCGATTATAAAAACCTTCCTGCTTTTGAATTCACATATAAAAAGGACGCAACTCATTTGCGTATTTTAGGATTGCTAGGGATGAGTTTATTAATTATACTCTTTGTTTTTGTTTTGAAACCAAAAAATAAGCAAGTAAATATTGTAGCGTGAAAGTAACATTTATTTACATACTATGTATGCTATTGTTTGTGAGTTTTTTACAAGCACAAGAAGTTAGTGATACTAACTTTCCGCCACCTGATATTCCTGTAGAAATTAAGGCTGCAAAAATTACAGGGAAAATCAGCTTAGATGGTCGATTGGATGAACTTGAATTAGTTGAAGATCAGTTTTTTAGCAATTATTTAGAGGTTAGGCCTTTACAAAGAGAAGCAATTCAAAATCCAAAGACGGTTTGTATGCTTTTTGATGAAAACAACGTGTGCGTAGGTGTATTTTCAAAAGATGCTAAAAGAAAAGATGGTACACGTAAACATGAGCTCAGGAAACATTTTAATACAATTAAAAATGATGTGTTAGGCATACAAATAGACGCTCTAAATACGAAGCAATACACAGTATTTTTTCAAACAACACCAAGTAAATATTTAGATTTAGAAAGCTTCAATAATTGTATCTCTCATACCAATTGGAATGCTATTTGGGGAGTGTACGCCTACACAGAAGCACTCAAGGGTATTATGCAGAATTTGCTAATGAGTTGGGAGTATCCGCCATTATCATTCATATATTTTGCATTTAATGACAAACAAAAAAAACAATTTAATCCTGTACAACAAACAAGACATTTTAGGAGTAAAATAACATTTTTGAAATAATTTTGAAAAGTAAGTATCGTTTGATTAGCCATTACACGATCAGTAGCCATTGTGCTTCCTCTTTTGGAAGTGCAATGGTTTACATTAAAGAATAGGCTAGTGGATAGTTACCTACATTCTTCGCATTTACCAATCAATAATATTTGAGAAAAATTAATGGTTCTATTCGGAACCTCAGGAATTTTCATTTCTACAGAAAGACAATCTACCTTTCCACATTCCTGACATTGAAAGTGCGGATGTATATCTGAATGATGAGAAGCAGTACAACCACTTTTACATGTTGCATACCATTTAATTCCATCCTTGTCCATAAACGAATGTACAATGCCATCATTTTCCAAACGTTCAAGAATTCGGTAAACAGTGGTTTTATTCATCTGCTCTTTTAAGAACTCAACAAGCTGTACTACAGAAATAGCTTCTTCATTTTTTGCAAAGATATCAAGTAAGGTCTGAACTGATTTTGTTTTTCGTATAACTCCCATGTCAACAAAATTACTGCAACTTTGTTGCATTCACAAAAAAACAATTACATTTGCCACTTAGTTGCGTTAATGATATGGTTTTATATAAAGAAAAATCCAATACTATAGGAATATTTGCTAGTAGTCTTTGTCTAGTACATTGCTTAACTACGCCATTGCTTTTTATTGCACAATCGCAAATGATTTGTTGTGATGGCGCTAGTGTTCCACTTTGGTGGAAAGGAATAGATATATTTTTCTTGATAATTTCGTTTTTTGCGATTTATTGGTCGGCAGCATCAACAAGTAAGAAGTGGATGAAATACGCTTTGTGGGGCATGTGGTTGTTTTTGAGTTTTATTATTATAAATGAAAAAATGCAATGGTTTTCTATTCCAGAATATTTCATTTATTTTCCATCTTTAGGATTAGTATTTCTTCATTTTTATAATAGAAAATTCTGCCAGTGTAAAGAAGACAGTTGTTTCGTTAGTAGTAAGGCAGCGTAGTTTATAATTTCAATTATTTTTTAGAAATGATTAATTGTCGTCTAATTCCACTTACAAAAAATCAAATTCCATCAAAATATAAATTAGTGGAAGAAAATGTTTACTTGGATTTGAATGACGGCGATGGTTTTTTTATGTATAGAATTGGAATTTCGGTTGATCATACAGGTAAAAAAGTATCTATCCAAGAGTTAGAGCAATTGGTTGAACCTCATTTTTTATATATTGAAAAAGAACTACGACTACATATTGATTCCATACAATACTACATTTTGGGTGGCGAATTAGAAGATATTCAAAAATTTAAATCTATGATAAAATAGACTAAACGTACTTGTTGTTTTGAAAGAAACACAGCAGCCATTGAAAATAAAAAACATTCATAATTTTGATATTACTTAAGATTCTTCTAGTTTTAGATAAACCGTATTATCTCATTACATGAAACATTTTTTTACCTTACTATTCTTTACTGTAACTCTGACTTTAGTAGGACAAGAAAACAATTCTGATTTTAAAAATCTAGTACAACTTGGCGATATATACTCGAAAAATGTAAATGCTACAGGAGAAGATTTTAAAAATGCTGTTGATGCATTGCGAACGCCAGGTCTAAACCATATTATTGATGCACTTATTGCTGTTGGAGAAGCAGATGAAAAGTTATTGACCAAAAAATTTTTATCTAAACCTTCAGCACAAGAATTGAAGTATTGGTATGTAATACGCGAAATTCACTATAATAATCTACCAGAAAGTACAGAGGACAAATCGAGCGAGCAAGTTGCAGAAGAAACGCTTCAAAAAGAAATAGACAGTAGATGGTTGCTAGACAATTATTATTATCGAATTCAAAGTGGAATTGCTAAGTTATTTAACGAGAAAGATTTGAGCACGTATGACTTTAATCTGGATGATTATGGATTGGAAAATGATATTGAAAAAGCAATTTTGTACTTATCTGTTTCGAATGCATTGACACAGCGATTTAGAGTGTTGAACATGATAGAAAATTATGATAAATTGTTAGAGTTTGCCGAAAAATTACCAACATTTAATGAAAAGCCATATTATGAGTATACAGCTTTTAATTTTGATGATTTTGAATGGATTGGTTATGACAAAAAAGAATCTTATAAAAAATCACATTTAGAAACACACTATTCTGCATTATATGGACATTTTGTAGCATTTGCCAAAAAACAAAAAGGAGATGAATTGCGAAATTTATACTTCAATTCTATTTTTTCTATGCCAGATTATTTTAAATACGCTGGTGAACTAGAAGAAAGTTTACAGCAGTTGTACAGTCAATCTAAACAGTAGAAATTTACTATTCTTCGTCAAATTCCTGAGCTTCTTCTTCCTCTAAGCGATTATCGTCAAATCCAGAAGGTAGTATGTTTGGGATATATTTAATTACAATTGGTAACAGTAACATTCCGCCAGGCAACATAAAAATTGCCAAACTCGGAATACTTTTAAAAATATCCAATAATTGATCTTTGACACGTTTTTGTTCTTCGTCAGAGAGTGATCGTGTGGTAGATTGTGTTAGTAAAACCATCAACTCTTTACTTTCATACATTTCTGTAGCCAAACGCTTTTTGTTTCGGTTGATGAGTTTTTTTACCATATTACTTGAGTTCTCATAAAAACTCTGAATCATGTTGCGCGATTTCAATAAAGCAACTTCATCTTTATGTTCTTCGTAAAAATCAGCAATATCAGCCGCAGCTTTCATGAGTACATCATTTGTTACTTGCAAATCGTTCCCTAAACGATTAAGAAACGCATGTTCTTCATCATCAATAATTTTATCGGTCCAAAAGGTCATACACACCAAATCAATGATATAGTATTTTGTGAGCAAATTGGAAACCTTTTTAATCACATCATCATACTGCAAACGCTCTCGGTGATCGTATCGAAAAGAAGATTCAAAAAGCTTGATCAAACTTTTATCGTATTTCGTTTTTTCTGTCTTTAAATCTAAGGCTGCAAAAATGATGGTTTCAATCGTAGCTTCTAAATCGCGTAAGTATTGATCTGTGACTTCGCCAGTTTGTAAATATTTTTCATACGCTAGAACATCAACAAAAAGTAATGTATTGGTAATTAAATAATTGAAGTTTTTGGTAATGACATTATCATCAATGGCAATTCGCTTATTAATCATACTCTCTAGCAGATCATACGATTTCTTTTTACCAAGGAATAATTCCTGAAAAAATGAACTTTTAAAATCATCTACGATATTATAAAAATCCGTGACAGTATCTACAAATTTACGTTCCGAATTGTAGCATTTATGAATATAATGAAAAGAAAGAATCATATTCACTTTGCACAATTCTTCATGTGTAAGATCGGTAGTTGGTACACTATTAAATATGGCTTTTAAGTTAGTTCCATAAATAAAACCAGAATCTTTGAGTTCATTATACAAAGCATCAAGTGAACAACTAACAGGCGTAGTATCGCTAGATTGATATTCGGCTAATAATTTTTTAATCCAGCCTTTTGCAGATGGGTTCATGATCTATTTAGGTTATATACAAAATAAAGCTACTTTGAAGGAAGTAGCTTTATTTTGTATATTATTTTATTTTATTACTTCTTACTTTATAATTCCTCCACAACTTACACGTGCACCAGCAGCACCAGATGGTTGTGATTTTCCATCATCTACACCAGCATGTACTATGATAGATTTTCCGATAATATTTTTTGTGTCATCATCACAGCCAATACACCATTCGTCTGTTGAGAATTCAATAGTCGCAGATCCGTTTTCTTCTGTTTCAAAGTTTCCAATATCTCCTTTGTGGTATCCAGTTTTAGCACCCCATCTTCCGTGTGGTTGCCCAGTAGGATTCCAATGTCCACCGGCAGATTTTCCATCGGCAGAAGAACAATCTGCTTTTTCATGAATATGAATTGCATGTACACCAGGAGTTAAACCATCCATAATAGCAACCATTTTTACTTTACCATCTTCAGTTTCAGTAAAACTTACTGTCCCAGAAACTTTACTATCATTTTTGGCTTGTAAATCAAATTTAACTTCTTTGCCTCCAGATGAACAACTTGCTGCAATAAACAACACTCCAGTCAGCATCATGAATATTCCTTTTCTCATTATTTTTGATTTTGTGTTAGATTCAAAATTTCCACAACAAGGTAAGCAGTAATTAAAACAAAAACAAACGAAATAAATTTCTTAATCTTTAAACTCTTCCTTCTTTTTAAGATATTTATCTAAAAATGAGAGAATTTGACTGTTCGCTTTTATTTGATTTTCTTTTTTGACAAATCCGTGTCCTTCGTCTTCAAACAACACATATTCTACAGGAACACCGTTTTTCTTTACACCAGCTACAATCTCATCTGATTCTACTTGCAATACTCTTGGATCTTTTGCTCCTTGTAACACCATCAATGGTTTTGTTACTTTATCTGTATGGAAAAGAGGAGAGATTCGTTTCAATCGAACAGAGTCAGCTGTATGCGGATTTCCTAGTTCTAAATATAAGGCATCTTTAAAAGATTCCCACCAAGGCGGAATGCTTTTTAGTGTACGAAGCCAATTGGTAACTCCAAAAATATTTACGCCGACATTAAACTCTTCTGGCGTGTATGTTAATGCTGCCATAGTCATATAACCACCATACGAACCACCAATAATTCCAATTTTTTCACCATCAATTTCTGCTTGTTTGGTTAGCCAGTTTTTACCTTCTACACAATCTTGTAAATCACCTTCTCCATGATTTTGATCGTCCATTTTAAAGAAGGTTTTTCCATAACCGCTACTACCGCGATTATTCACAGCTAAAATTGCATATCCATGATTTACTAAGTATTGAATTAACGAACTAAATGATTGACGCGATTGTCCTCCCGGACCACCATGAACCCAAACTAATGCAGGAACTTTAGCATTTGCAGAAGCTTGTTTTGGTAAATAATAAATAGCAGGAATTTCAGTACCATCAAAAGATTTGTAGCGAATTACTTCTGCAGTAACCATGTCTTCTTTGTTTACCTCTTTGTTTAATGTATTGGTAAGTTGTATCAAGTTTTTAGATTCTAAATCATACACGAATAAGTTAGAAGGTGTGTTAGATCCGCCAACAAAAAGACGCATTTTGCTATCGTCTCTTGAAAACCCAACATTGGTAATGCTTTGATTTTTAAAATCAGGAAGTTCTAATTTTTTTCCAGTAGCAATTTCTGTTACTTCAATGGCATTTTTTGCATCTTCGTTGATGTAGGTTACTCTATATGTTCCTTTGTTGGTAATATAACTTCCGTTGATACTCCATGATTTTTCCGATACTTTTTCATGAGTTCCGTCAGTCATATTATATTTCATCAAATACGCAAATTCAGCATCGGCATCTGTTGTATAATACAATGAAGTATTATCACCTGAAAATTCTTGTGGAGAGTTTGCGCTTAGACTTGTATTGACTTTGGTCAATTTTTTTGAATCTATGTTGTAAATAAATAAGTCACTATCGTTTGTATTGATGGCTTTGATAAAGGCTAAATGTTTTTTATCCTCAGAAATACCACCAATAGAATATCCGTCATTGTTTTCATAGATAAGCTTTGAGGTAAAGTTAGCGGCATCCATTTCATACAAATCCATATAACGATTATCGCGTTCGTTCGATTGATAGAAGAAACTTTTTTTGTCTTTTGACCAACCAAAGAAAGAAGCTCTTGCACCTTTTTTTGGTGTTAATTCTTTGGAAGTTCCATCTGTATTTTTAACGAAAAGATGGAAAATTTCATCCCCATTGTTATCCATCCTATAAAGAATACGTTCATCTTCAGGGAAGAAGGAAATAGAAAATACAGAAGCACTATCAGATTGTGTAATTGTTGTGTATTCACCACCTTTTGCCGGAATTGTATACATATTAAAAATTCCTGAACGATTACTGGTAACTAATAGTTTTGATTTGTCAGGAGAAAAACTCCCGCCTAATACACTTTCATTATCCATAATTTGCTCAATAGTGTACTGTTTGACTGATTGAGCAGTGTCTTTTTTTTCTGTTGGCTTTGGGTCATCTTTACATGAAATAAAGAGAACGCAGAGTAAGCTGAGTAAACTTAGTTTTTTCATCTGTTTAAATTTTTTTGATTTCCGAATGTTCAAAAAAATTGAATACATTCAGGAACTCACATTAACTTTAATTATATATTTATAAGAATTTGGAAATAATAAAAATTAATGTTCGTTTCATAAGGTTAGTTGTTTTTTAATTGAAAAGATTTAGTTTCTTTAAATGGTTTGATATCTATTTGCTCCATTTTGTTTCTATATGCGTTCCATTCATCTGTAAAGAATGCATTTGTTTTATCTAATGCATCTTTTAGCGCGTCTTCTGCATGTTGTATTAATTGACGTTCCGTACTGGTCAATCCAGTTTTGCGAGTACCTGTGTACCAACCTGCAGTACCCATACGTTGCATGACATTTACTTCTGGGTTTCTTGTAATTCCTTGTCGTTTGTCTACTTTTCCAAGATATAAAGCAATTACCTCATCAATTCGTTTGATGATATTTTTAGATTCTTTGATAGCTTCTTTGTGCTTTTTCTTGTCTAATTTGCTCAATGTTTTTTGATAGGTTGTGGCGGCATTTTTACTTTCTACCAATTGCTTTACGGCATCGGCAGCAGTCTGTGTCATGCTTTCTAGTTTTTTCCCAGCAGCATAGGTTTCATCAATGTTTTTCTGTGAAATATTTAAACGGGGATCGCTTGCCACTTTAATTGTCGTTTCTGAAGCTTGATCACCATAGGTCATTTTTAACTGATAGGTTCCAGGTTTTACACGCATTCCACCACGTTCACTTGTAGATTTACGAATGGTTCTTGAAGGTCTATCTGGACCTTTTTCGTTCATTCCCCAATACATTCTGTGAATTCCGTTTTCTTTCGGAGCTTTCGTTTTTAACGTACGAATTAATTTTCCATTATTAAAAACTTCTAGTTTGATAGAATCCCACTTTACTTTCTTTTCTTTCTTCATGCTATCCTCAACAGCATCTTTTTTGTCTTTCATATCTTTTTTATCCTTTTTCGGCATTTCTTTCTTTTGGATATAATATGAAATCATGGCGCCGCCTCTTTTGTTTTCTCCATTATACATAGCATCTGCACCAAAGCGACTTCCTGTAGGTTGTTGGTATGCTGCTTGGTAGGCAGTTGGCGGTTCAAATAATTGTATGTTTTTAGATAAAATACTTTGATCACCCGCAATAGCTCGTAACGGACGAATATCATCTAAAACCCATGCAGCTCTACCAAATGTTCCAATCACTAAATCGTGTTCACGTTGTTGAATTACTAAGTCTTTTGTAGAAACTGTTGGGAATCCTGCTGTCCATTTTTGCCATTTTTTTCCAGCATCTAACGAAATGTATAATCCGTCATCTGTTCCTAAAAACAATAGATTTCTATTCACTGGATCTTCTACAATAGATAATGTATAGCTTTTTACATCGGAAGCATCGACAATACGCTCCCAAGTTTTACCGTAGTTGGTTGTTCTGTAGGCATAAGGCTCATAATTGAATCTTCTGTAATCATTAGCCACTAGTAGTGCTTCCCCTTGTTTTTTATTTGAAGCTTTTATTTGCACAATCCAGCTTCCTTGTGGCAATCCTTTGATGTTTTTGGTAACTTCTGTCCATTCTTGTCCGCCATTTCTAGTAATATGTACACGTCCATCATCAGTTGCTGCCCACAACATATTTCTCTCTAACGGAGAAGGTTCAATAACTAATACGGTACAATGATTTTCTGCACCTGTAGCATCCATGGTTAATCCACCACTTTCTGCTTGTTTTAATTTTTCAGGATTGTTTGTAGATAAATCTGGAGAAATTACTTCCCATGTCAAACCTTTGTCTGTGCTTTTATGAACAAACTGACTACCAAAATATAGTGTATTATTATCAAAAGGATCAATATTGATGGCTGCATTCCAATTGAAACGCAGTTTTACTTTTGCATCTGGATGTGTAGGTCGTACGGTGTAATTATTACCAGTCATCCAATCGTAACGCGATACAAAACCTTGCTGACTCATAGACCAACCATAACGCGAATCGTCTTTATCAGGAACAACATCAAATCCGTCACCAAACGAAATCTCTTGCCAATACGAATTGCGGATTCCTTGTGCACGCCAAACATACGCAGGTCCACGCCATGAACCATTATCTTGCATTCCTCCATACACATTGTAAGGATATTCATTGTCGACATTAATATGATAAAACTGTGCTACTGGTAGATTTCCGATAAAGCGCCACGTTTGTCCACGATCTTTAGTAATATTCATTCCTCCATCATTTCCATCAATCATGAACTTTCCATTTGTTGGATGGATCCACCATGCATGATGATCTGGATGCACACCATTGCTTACACCATAAGCAGGCATCAATTGTTTGAAGCTTTTTCCTCCATCTTCAGAAACATTTACATAGGTGAAAATTGTGTATAATCTATTTTCGTTTTGTGGATCTACATATATTTCTGAATAGTAAAATGGACGATTTCCAATTCCAGGTTTATCATTTACTTTTTTCCACTTTAACCCTCCATCTGTACTTTTATAAAGTGCGTTCTTTTTTGCTTCTACCAAAGCGTAAATAATATTTGGACTGCTTGGCGCAATGGCAATTCCTATTCGTCCCAAATCACCTTTTGGCAAACCATCTTTATCACTTAATTTTTTCCAGGTTTTTCCTCCGTCATGCGTAATGTGTAAGCCAGAGCCCTTTCCTCCAGATTTAAAAAACCATGGATCACGCTTGTGTTGCCACATGGCAGCAATTAACTTATTTGGGTTTGTTGGGTCAATCACTAAATCAGCTGCTCCCGTTTTGTTATTAGCGAATAGAATTTGTTTCCAAGTTTCACCACCATCGGTTGTTTTGTAAATTCCTCGTTCTGGATGTTCTCCCCAAGGAGAACCAATCGCTGCAACATAGACAATATCTGGATTTGTAGGATCAATAATTATACGGTGAATATGACGTGTTTTTTCTAATCCCATAAGTTTCCAGTTTTTTCCACCGTCTAAGGATTTGTAGATTCCGTAGCCACCATTGAGACTATTTCTAGGATTTCCTTCTCCCGTTCCGACCCAAATCACACTTGGATTAGATTGTTGAATGGCAACTGCTCCGACTGAAGCTGTTACTTCTTTATCAAAAATTGGCTTCCATTTAATTCCACCAGATGTAGATTTCCAGAGTCCACCAGAAGCAGTTCCAACATACATTACATCGGGATTATTGGTGACAACATCAATAGCAGTGACACGACCGCTCATTCCGCCAGGGCCAATATTTCTGGGTTTCATATTTTTTACTGTTTCCATAGAAAATTCCTGAGCAGAAATATTCCAAACCGAAAAAGTAAGTAGGAGTAAGATTAGTTTTTTCATTTTAGGTTGGTTTTGGTTTTTGTTTGCTTTTTAGTTGATGGTTATTGTTTGTTTGTAGATTTGTTAATTCGTTATTTGTCAATTAGCTCATTTGATGAAATGTCATTTTGAGTGTTCTAGACTTAATATTTTTTTACGTAAAACCACTCGAAGTGACGTTTATATATTCTTCTTTGATGGCTAACTTTTACATTTAAAAAATAGCGTTCAAAAAATTACTGATGTCCTAAATGGCAACCGCAACCTGGACGCATAAAACTATTTGTTTCTTCGTGCCAAGGAAATGCCGCATTATATTTAGTGTTTTCCCAATAGAATTTTGTGCGTTCTTTAGGTTCATTGCCTATTTCATTCATGGTTTCTGTATCGTATAAACGACCATTAATCATGGTATGGGTAATGCTTTCTGTATTTCGAATATTTTCTAACGGATTTTTATCCATAATGACCAAGTCTGCCAATTTTCCAACTTTTAGCGAACCAATATCCTTTCCTGCGCCAATGTATTCTGCCGGATTTATGGTTGCTGTTTTTAATGCTTCCATTGGAGACATGCCGCCTTGTTCCATCATCCATAATTCCCAATGTGCACCAATACCTTGTATTTGTCCATGAGCTCCAATGTTCACTTTTACACCTTTGTCCGCCAAAGATTTTACAGTTTTAGATACCAAAATATGTCCGTTTTGATATTCTTCATCTGGTAACATAGTACGATGTCTGGAACGTGCATCTATAATTCCTCTGGGTGTATATTTTAAAAGCTTTTCATTTTCCCAAACATTTGTATGTTGATACCAATAGTATTCACCATTTACTCCTCCGTAATTTACAATTAGAGTTGGCGTATAGCCTGTTTTGCTAGTTCCCCATAATTCTAATACATCTTTGTAAACAGGGGCAATTGGAATATTGTGTTCTACACCTGTATGTCCATCCATAATCATGGTCATATTGTGATAAAATGTAGAACCTCCTTCTGGAACCACAAAAATTCCTTCTTCGCGTGCCGCTTGTAATACTTGCTGGCGTTGTTCACGACGTGGTTGATTGTAACTCTTTACCGATAACGCACCAAATGCTTTTGTTCTTCTAATGGAAGATCGGGCGTCTTCTAAGTTGTTGATGACTGCTTTGAAATCACCATCGGCTCCGTATAGGATAAATCCAGTAGAGTAGAGGCGTGGACCCACTAGCGAACCATTTTTCACCAATTCTGATAAAGCGAAAACAGTTTCTGTATTCGCAGAAGGATCGTGTGCAGTTGTTACACCAAAAGCCAAGTTTGCATAGAATTGCCAGTGTTTTTGAGTTGTTAAACCATAACGGAAAGCGCCAATGTGCGCATGAGCATCTACCATTCCTGGCATGATTGTTTTTCCTTTCATATCGTATACTTTTGCATTATTTGGAATACGAATTTTCCCTGTTTCTCCTAGTGCATTGATACGATTTCCTTGAATAACAATTGTTCCGTTTTCAATAACTTTTTCATCTTCCATCGTGATGATACGCGCATTTTTGAATACAATTTGACCATCTGGTTTGTCTGTCTTTAGACGTAAATTGATTTTAGTCCCTTTTGTAGTAATTTCAGGTGTTTTTTCAGGAGAACCTTTTAGAAAAGTGAATTTGTCTTTGATTTCATTTGAAAAGTATTCATCGCCTAGCGTCCACATGACTTTTTTACTGTCTGGCGACCAATGTAAGTTTACACCAGCATCTTTGGCAATCTGTGCTACAGGAAATGCTTTCGTTTTGTTATCTAAGTTCACCTTTTGCCCCGTTGTAATCATTGGTGCAACGTAGGCTTTGTGCAACTGTGAAAATGCAACCCATTTATTGTCTGGACTTGGCACAATTCTGTTTGCATATTTTGAAGTGAAATGTGTACGTTTGTCTTGTCCTTGCAGATTTACACTGATTAATGACTTTGTCAAACTTCCAAAATAGGTTCCTCCAGTTTGTAAAAAGATGCGTTTCCCATCAGCTGAAAAGATAGGATATTCTCCTTGAGTAGTTACTAATTTCGCATCGCTACCATCTACTTTCATCGTGTAGATTCCAGAATTTTTAGAGAAGGTAAATCCTTGATCGTTGTTTCCACGTTCTTTTCGGTACACAATATGTTTTCCATCTGGAGAAAAAGTAGGTGTTCGGAAGCTTCCTTTTTTAGAAGATAATTGTGTAGAGTTTCCACCATTTACAGCAATTTTTCTTACTGAACCTAAGTTAGTATCATTCCAAGTTACATATACAATTTCTTTTCCATCAGGAGAAAAACTAGGTTCAGACTCAAAATCAGTTCCTTTTGTTAATCGTTTTGGTCTTCCGTTAGGTAATTTTTTCTTCCATAAGTATCCAACAGCATTAAATACTAAGGTTTTTCCATCTGGAGAAGTTACTGCTTGTCTGATGACTTTTGCATTAAAGCTATCTGGAGCTACACGTGTATTGAATGAAATAGCGTCTGCAATTTTGAGTGTAGCATTTACTGTAAAAGGAATGTTGGTCACTTTTAAAGTTGAGATGTCAATTTTGTTGATTTTCCCACCAGCCCAAAACACAATTTCTTGATTGTTTGGCACCCAGCTAAAGTTTGGATACACACCAAATATAGCCCACGCTTCTTGTTGATCTTTATCCAACGCATCATATAAAGGCCATTCTTCTCCTGTTTCTAAATCGTGTAAGTATAAAACAGATTTTGTACGAACTCTTTTTATAAAAGCTAATTTTTTTCCATCTCTTGAAATTTGTGGACGTGAAGCTCCTCCTGGTCCACCTGTTACTTGTGTTATTTTCCCTGTTTGGAAATCGTAACGTTTGATAACATAAATCTGCTTGTTTGGATCTTTATTGTATTGAAATGATCCGCCAGGATATACATCTTCACTGTAGTATAAGTAACGACCATCTGGTGATACTGAAGGTTCGTTGACATCTTGTTGTTCATTTTTCTTTTTGGTTAATTGTAACCCAGAACCACCTGTAATATGATATTGCCACATTTCTCCAGCACCAAGTGAACGTTGTGATGTAAAATGTTTACGTGCTATAAACGAATTACCATCAGGCATCCAAGTAGAATTGTTGAGCAAGCGAAAACTTTCTTTGGTAATCTGTTTGGCATCGGAACCATCGGCATTCATTATCCAAATATTATCGCCGCCACCAGCATCACTGGTAAATAAAATTTTAGAACCATCCGGGCTGAAATGTGGTTGTATTTCAAAAGGAATTCCAGTTCGTAAAGTTTTGGCAGTTCCACCAGAAATTGGGATTGAATAAATATCTCCCATCATATCAAATACAATGGTTTTCCCGTCGGGACTTACATCCAAGTTCATCCAAGTTCCTTCGTTGGTTGTGAATGAATGATCTTTATAATTGAAACCTCCTTTGGGATTAGAAACATCCCATCTATCAGTGTTTTTTTTGTCTTGTGCAAACAATGTGCACACAAAGAGAAGTCCGAAGAGGACTAAAAAATTGGTTCTCAACATTTGGCTATTAGTTTAAACTCCTAAATTAGCCAATATCATGATAATATTTCTTAAAAGAGTGTTAAGGTGTTTTCCTAAAGTCTTAAAAATAAAATATCGAGAAGAAAATGTTATATAACTTGTGTTTTCTTTTTTCGCAATTTCCAAAACCAGTAGTTCATATACGCTGTTCCAAATATACTTGGTACTAACCAACCTGCAACTCCTGGGATGAATTGATTCACAACTACAAACGCTGTTACTGCAGCAATATAACCGCCCATCATTTTTCCAATATGTAGCTTTAGCCAATGCTTGTGTAAGGTTTTAATGTTTCGCAATAGGAAAAGATCACGAATGGAGAATACAATACCAACACTCCCAAAAATAGTTAATACTGTATTGAGTTTTCCGGTGGTAAAAATGGGATACACAATCATGCTAATTCCTGTGAGTAACATAGCAATGGCAATTATTTTATCAGCTAAAACTTTTGGATTTGGTTTTTTGAATTGCAATGCACGATATCCTGAAATGATAAAGTATGAACTGAATATTCCGACGGTAAATAGAAATGCATTTTCATGTTTTGGAAGTACCGCAATAACTAGTGCAGATAATGCTGAACACAACATAGAATAGTAAAAGATAATTCCAGATTTTTTGTGAGCATTATTTCCCTTTTTAGTAAGAATAGCGATAAATCCAGCAATAAAAGCGATACTTCCTAAAATGGCATGTATGTAGATAAGATAAGTAGCAAAGGTTTCCATCGGGTTGTTTTTTGTCAAATCTACATAGTTTTTTGTGTCGTAAAAAAACTTTAAGACCGAACTGCTGAATTCTACTACTGAATTGTAGTTTTACGTATAAACATCAGTTATTTTAGGGTGTTTTTACCCTTAAAAACTTATCAGAAACGAACTACTTTTATACTTTACCAATTATAGCTAGTTATGAAAATTAAAAATAAAGCTTTTGTGAGATGGAGTATAGCAATCATAGTATGTTGTTTGTTTTCATCTTGTTATACTGTTCGGTTAAAGAATGTGTATGGAGATCCTGAACCAGATCCAATCAGTGACAGAACAGATTATTATAGAATGATGAAAGTCCGTGAAATTGATACTGTAATTACCGTTTCAGTGATCGATAAAGATTTTGCCATGTTACTTGATAAATGTGGACCAAGTGGAATTCATACTGTAGAATATCGAAATACATTTGGAGGAATCTTATTAAGTGCTGTGACTTTTGGTCGAAAACGAGAGTGCGTGTTAAATATGTATGTATGAAATCTAACAACTAAGAAGTTATGGCAAAAACAACACCGTATGCAAAAAGTACTTGGGATACCTTACATAATAATGGTCCTTTTCCGTTGAAAACTTTATATGTAACGGAACTAGCAGGTTCTGCACATATGTTTTCAAAATACGATCGCTATAACGATGCTGCTAAAGAAATTCAACGACTCATCCGTGAAGCTGCCGACAAAAATGAAGGGTTTCGCACGAATGGATCTAGTTGGTCATTATCGCATGTTGCACATCAAAAAGACAATATGCATTACAATGGGTTTATGAGCATTCATATTCCAATTTCACAAGAATTGACACATGAAAACTCCTCATACGTCAATAAAAATCTGTTCTTTTTTGAATGCAGAAATACCATCAAACGAATTTCAGAAGTATTAGGTTCACACGGAAAATCATTGAAAACGAGTGGTGCAAGTAATGGACAAACCATTGCTGGTTGTATTTCAACAGGCGTTCATGGTTCAGCCTTAAATGTTGGTTCTATTCAAGATTATGTGGTTGGATTAAATATTATTATTGGTGATAAATCTACAGATATTGTGTATTTGGAGCGACATACCAAGCCTGCACTGAATGATGATTTTGCAAAAAAAATAAATGCAAGAGTCATTCGAAATGATCATTTGTTTAATGCTGCATTAGTAGGTTTGGGCGCGTTCGGATTTATACATGGTGTCGTAATTGAAGCCGAAGATCGTTTTTTACCAAAGCGTTATGTAAAGAAAATCAAGAAAGAATTGGCGATGGAATTGGCCGATACGATTGATTTTAAAAACTCGACATTTAAAATCGATGGAGAAGTAGATGAAAATGGCAAGCCATTACGACCGTATCACTACAAAGTATTCATCAATCCGTATACAAATGAAGATGATTATGTCGTAGAAGTGATGTATAAAAAACCGTATCAAATTCCGTATCCAGATCCGTTTCCAATCATAAAAAAATCATTGTATAAAGACTTGATTTATTTATTGATTAAAATGTCTGAAAAGTATCCAAAAGCAATTCCGTGGTTTATCAAACGATTGCAAAAAAGCATTTTACCAGAAGTGAATGAGGAAACTTTAGGAACATTATATGAAACCTTTTGGGATGCGCCGTATCAAGGACCTGCATTTGCTTGTTCAATAGGAATTGATCATACGAATTCTTCAAAAGCATATAAGGTTTTAGAAGAAATGACACAAAAAGAAGGCCCAATTCCAGGAGTTTTTGCCATGCGATTTGTAAAACAAACAGATACTACACTCGGATTTACCAAGTTTCCAACTACCTGTATGTTGGAAATTGATGAAGTATTATGGGAGAAGTCGCGGAAAATTATGAGTTTGACAGAATATTCAAAACGAATGATAGAAGTGTTGCAAAAAAATAACATTCCGTTTACCATTCATTGGGGAAAAAATTCTGATTGGAAGTTTCCGAATTTGGTAAAAATTATGTTTGGAGATAAGGTAAGAGAATGGAAAAGTTATCGTAACGGATTGCTATCAACGGAAATGCAAAAAGTATTTTCAAATGGCTTTTTAGAAGATACAGATTTACACACACCAAACGAGACCAATGAAGAGGATTTGATTGTTTCACTGTAAAGACAGAAACTTTTTTTAATGGAGTTGTGTAGGCTGACAGAATTTAATAATTTAGAAACACATTAATACGACTGATTTTGAGTTACTCAGCTACCTTTTTCGAAACGCATTCAGTACAAGCACCAAGCATTGATGCTGAAGAGATTGCGAAGTTTTCAGCAGCTGGATTGAATGTGTCAGATTATTATTTGCCTTATCAAAATTACAGTGTGCTGCAGAATCCGTTTCGAAAATTCCCGTACTATTCGGCAGTAAATGTTGATGGAAAACGTTTCCATAAGCTTAAAAGAGATAGTATTTTTGATGGAAGTGAACGTTGGGCAAAAGACGAACGCATTCCTGAAGAAGCACAATGGGGAAATGCTTTATATAGTGCCAAAAAGTACGATTTTGATAGAGGTCATTTGGCAAAACGTGAAGATGTACAATGGGGAATTGATGAAGAAGCTGCACGTATGGCTGCACGATCCACATTTTTTTATACCAATGCGGCTCCGCAAGTAAGCAAATTGAATAGAGGCGTTTGGAAACGTATTGAAAATTATATTTTACACCATGAAGTGATTAAAAACAGTATGAAAATCTGTTTGTTCAGTGGTCCAGTATTTCGTGAAGACGATCCTGAATTTTTGCAAAAAGTAAATGATCAAACGGTACGATTACCGTATTTGTTTTGGAAAGTAGTGTATTATGTAAAAGATGGAGAATTGTATAGAGCAGGTTTTTTGACGAGTCAACGCAGGCAAATGCAAAAAAAACGCATCATTAAGCCTGTAAGTCGCTCTGAAGAAAGTGTGCGATCAACACATTTCAATACTTTTAAAGATGCAGAAACCTATCAGGTAAACGTGTCTTTTGTAGAGCAAATTGGTCAGTTGTCCTTTGAAGCTGCCACAGAAACGTTTCAAAGCGACGATCCTGAACGAATTATCCTTTCGCGTGTCAATGTTCGTAATGATAGTAACGAAAGTGCACAAATGGAAGAAATAGTCACAAATATGAATTTAAAATTATAATATCATTTCAAATACAGTTAACATATTATTCATTAAAGCCAATCCAATTGATAGTGATGCACTGCGATTAGATGTGGAAGAAAATGCTATACGCGATGTTTTAGCCAGTAGTGATGACAAAACTAAATTCGAATTCGAATCGAGAGGCGCTGTCACCAAAGATCTTTTGATTGATCATTTACTGAAGATAAAACCAAACATTTTACATATTTCTGGACATGGAAATACCGATGAACAATTACTTTTAGAAGATATTGAAGGTTACAAAGAAGAAGTTTCTATTCAACGCTTATCTGATGTATTATCAGGTTTTACAAATCATATCAATTGTGTGTTTTTAAACACTTGTCATAGTTTGGCTGGAATCAACGATTTCAATAAAAATATTGCATATATCATCGGAATGAAAAACGAAATCCCCGATGATGTTGCCATTAGTTTTTCTAGAAATTTTTACAATGCATTGTTTAATGGTAGAACAATTAAAGATGCGTTTAAAATTGCTTTATCGCGAATTGCTATGACCGATCAAGGCGATGAAAATATTCCAAAATTAATAGTCAATAAGGAAGCACTGATTGAAGATGAAAGACTTTTGGAAAAAGAAGAAGAAGCCGAAGATGCTTTAATCAATACGATAGTTTCTGAAGAAGAAATTGCAATTGCTAAAAACGGTTACAAAAAAAGCATCAGTTTTCATTATCGATTGATCATTCTAGCTGTTACTTTTGGAATAGGACTTTTTGTGTTTTTATATTTTAAAGGAAATAGCGATTTGACTTCTTCTCTTTTAGGACTCATTCCAAGTGCCCTTGGGAGTTATCCTTTTTTAGAAATTCAGAAGCGGAAAAATAGAATCACGCTGATTAAAGTATTTGAAATAAAACGAAAACGCTTGTTGAATGCCTTAGCACAACTTTCACCACATGAACGTAGAGAATTAAACGACGAATTTAAGCGATTAATAATTATTTAAAAAAGACTGAGAAGTATATGAAGACTTATAAATCAATAGAAGAAACTATTGCTGATGTTCGCAAAAAGGACAAGCGTTACAATTATATAATCTTAGTCATTACCTTGATTATGATTACTGTCATCGCTACGATTGTGATTATCAATTATGAAACTAAGGCAAAGAAAAGTGCGGCTCTAATTGCGCAAAATGAAGATACAATTGAGGAAAATAAAATCATGATTGCGAAGTTGAAAACCAAAGAGATTGAAAATAGACAATTACGTGAACAAGATTCAATTCGTACAGATTCTATCAAGCGTTTGGTAAAGACTTTACGTCAAGAATTATCAATCATCCGAAAAGAATTGGCAAAAGGGAATGGATTTAGCAGTAATCAAGCAGTTGTAATAGCAAATTTGAATGAAGCACAAGATAGATTGAATCAAATCACTAATAATATCAGCGATAATACGATTGTTCGTTATTACAAACGAAAAGCGGATGGTGATGGTATTGTAAATATGATTCAAAATATGAAAGACCCAAGTTTTCGATTGAATGTAAAGGATGTACCGAATGATAATGGTTACATCAAAGTAAACACTTTATGGTTTGGTACAGATGTAAATAGAGTAGAAGTCGCAAAATTATTAGAAGCTTTAAAGAAGATTAATGTACGTATTAACAATGTAAAGGAGTTTGATAATCCCAAAACAAAAGAGTGGAAAAAGGCAGCGATAGAAATAGGTTATGAACCATTAAATACAGTAACAAATATCAAACTTACGGAGAGTCAAGTTGCCAATTTACGTGTGAATAATAATAATATCAAATACAATGTTCGGTTTTATTCCTATAAACCCAATCAAAGAATAAAAAGCCAATTGGCAACAATTATCAAAAAAGAAAATTACAACCTAAAAGTATATCCAGATTGGAAAAAACAATATAGTTTCTTTGCCAAGGTTCCTACCGTTTTTTATTATGATAGAAATACAAAAGACATTGCCGAAAAGTTAGCAGCAACATTGTCTAATTATGTGAAAGGTGTAAACTTTAAAGTCCAATTTGGAAGCGGTTACGGAATTAAACAAAGTGAAAAGAAGAATACGTTTATTATTCATTACACGCAGTAGTATTTAGTTCTATTTTAGGAGTTTCTGAATTTTTATATACCTCTTATCAGGTAGGTATTATATTTTTCTATTGCAGCATTTTTTTATAATATTCTGCAGAACTTTTTCCATATTTAGCTTCTATTTTATCCAACTCTTGTATTAATAATGCATCTAATTCCTCTATTTGAAAAGAATGCATCATTTTAAAAATGTCTTCATAAAACATTGGAATAATCTCTTTTCTTTTTAAATAATTTTTAAGTGCTGAGATAAGCTGTTTTTCATAATCTGTTTTGTGATGTTTAAATATATAGTTGATCGCTTCTATGTTTTCTTTATGGAAAGCTTGTTTTTCAATTAAAGGCAAATATGCTGAATCAAAAATTCTGTTCTTAAAAACAGTCCTGATTAATAACCAATCTACATTATCGGTAGCAAGAACTAAACTATCTAACTTTAATAATTGTGCATCCTTTTGAAATGTAACTTTTTCATCTTCAGTAGAAAGGTGTAGTTCATTCCAATATTTAAAATAGATCTCAGAATAAACTAAATCAGAACCTATAATACATCCTTTCATTGTTTGTACCTTTTTATCGGTCTTTAAGAAATGTTCAAAGACATCAATAAATTTAGGACTTTCTTTATCAATCAATCCAAAAGTAGCATAGGTTGCTACAACATTGTTTGTATCTTTTGTTAGTTGATATAACTCTTTTATAGATGCTATTTGTACTAAGTTTTTATAATTTTTATATTGAGAACTTGGAGTTCCTGCATATGAAATATGACTGCTTTGGACTTCATTGAAATTAGCAATACTATCTTTTAAGTCTAGCACACTTTTATTAGTAATGACAAATGATTTCTCTCCTTCCTGTTTGTTTTTGTTTGATTGACAAGAAAAAAAGATAAGTATACTGAGAAATAAGAAAGCTCTTGTAATATTCATGTTTTACTTAGATTTTAATATTCTATGAAAAGAAAGAATGTACTTAGTCTCTTAAATTTAGTTTAAAAGTTTCATTTTTATTTTTTTTATAGCTCTTTGTTTTGCTAGATGAAATTAGTGAATTACCTCTTCAAGGTAAAGTGATTGATAAATTCTTTTGCCGTTCCTTAGCCATAGGACGTGTCCAACCAGCAGTAGGAATAATTTCAAAATTCATTGTTTTATACAGCGAAAAAATAACATCTGTATATTCAGGAAAACGCATTACACGTGGTTCCGATATGCTATCATCTCTTTTGAATCCTTCCACAGCAGCTTCAAAACGATCGGGTGGAATTTCGGCTAAAATGATATCAGGTTGTATTTCTTGAATAAGCTTGGTTAATTTTTCAATAGAATATGTAGCTTTTGTCAAATGACTACTGTGAATAGTTCCTAAAACTAGAACTTCGTTTTTGTGATGCTTTTCTTTAGAACATGCTGTAATCAAGTAAAAGCAGAGTATTACAATTCCTATGTCAGTAGTTTTTTAATTGTAGCTTATCTAAAGGTTTTCGATGGAAAAACGATCAAACTTTCATGCCCATTTTTACCAACGGTAGCAATTCCGAAGTAGTAATTATCAATGACAATGCCTTTTAAAGTATATTCTGTAACATCACCAACAAAACGGGAATGTTGCCATTGTGGAGCTGTCGTATCTCTCCAGTAAATTTTATAACCGATTACATTCTCATCTTCTGATTTTTTCCAACGAAATTTAGCACTAGGTTCTACAATTCCACCAATTTTCACCTCTTGTGGCGGTAATGGTGACCAAGCCAAACTTGCCAAATTAATGGCGTTTACGGCAGTTAATTTTTTTGCGTAATCAAAATTAACACCTTCAATAACATCGCCATATTTGATACCGTTTTCTTCACGAATATCTTGGTGTTGGCGATTATAATTTTCGTGTGCTTCCATAATTCGAATTCCAGCAAAACCTAGGTCGTTAAACGGTCTGTGATGCCCGCCGCGCCCAAATCTATCCAAGCGATAAATCATCATTGGATTCATTTCTGGCATGTATATTTTTGTTTGCTTGTGAACATATCGGGCTAATTGTCTTGAAATTCCATCTACTTCACCACCATAAAAACGGCGCGCTCTTCGTTGACGTTCTGTTTCATTGGCAGGAACTGGTTCTGAGAAAATTCGGAACGAACGATTATCAATTACACCATCAACACCTTCAATATTTCCGATCATATCATTATTGAGAACTCCGATAATATCCCAACCTTTTTCTTTTGCATATTTAGCCAAACCTTGTCCTCCAAACAAGCCTTGTTCTTCACCAGATAAGCCTACATAAACAATACTATTTTCAAATTTATATTTCGATAAAACACGAGCAGCTTCGATAGCTCCAGCCATACCAGAAGCGTTGTCATTTGCTCCAGGCGCATCTGTTGTATAATCCATGGTGTCACTAGCACGTGAGTCAATATCACCACTCATGATGATGTAACGATTTGGATATTTTGTTCCTTTTTGAACTGCAATCACATTTACAACCCATGCATCTTTTGGAACACGACGATTCCCTTCTTTTGTCACAAAATCTTTTTGATAAAAGACATCTAAGCAGTTATTGCAATTGTTTGAGATGTTGTCAAATTCTTTCTTTATCCAACGTCTGGCAGCGCCAATTCCGCGGGTTTCAGAAATCGTGTCACTAAAAGTATTTCGTGTGCCAAAATTTGCCAGTGTTCTAATATCATTTTCGATGCGATCGGCAGAAACTGCATCAATGATATCATATAAATGTTGATCGGTTTGCGACATTACAAATGTTACAGAAAAAAGGAGGATAGAGGAGATAATTTTTTTCATAGCTAGCATTATAAGTTTACGTTTTTAATTTGTTGTTTTTATATAATGAAAAGGAACCACTGTTGTGCTACCATCTTTTTGACCAATGGCAACATAAACAATCATTGTATTTTTATCGACAGATTCAAAAGTCATACCTTCAAAAATGGCTTTGTTTTTTGTGACTTTTATCAATGGGAAATCAACTGTTTCATCTTTCGTTTCCCAACCTTTCAATTCATTACTAAAGTGCTTAAGACGTAATAGAAGGCTATTATTTACTTCTGAAATGGTTTCAATCTCGTAAAAATTGACTTTTCCATCTACAATTAATTTAAAAGTTGCCACCATAGAACCGCCAGAAGGCTCACTCCAGTTTTCTTCGGTAATTCCGCCAAAAGCTTCGCCTTTCCAATTCCCAGCAATCCAACGAATATTTTCCAAAGTTGGTTCAAGTTCAGTTTCTGGGATGGCCGCAATAGCCAATTTTGTATTAGAAGCATTTACCGTAACTCGTGTGATTTTATCAAAATTTTCCTTGTCGAATAGTTTAATAATTTTCCATTCAGTATCAGTTGAAGGGTTTAAGCGATATAATGCTTTTCCTTTTGCCATTAAGATAGAACCATTCGCAAGCCAACACATATCTTCAACTTTTGGAACTGTATTTGCAATTTTTTTAGTTTCATAAGTCTTAACATCTAGCGAACGAATTTCCCAAGCATCATTCTTTTTACTGATATAACTTACCAAATTTGTATTGGGAATATTATGAAGAGATCGTCCAATATTGGTGTCGGCTGTATAATGAGTATTGTTTTTAAAGTTAGAGACAACAAGTCTATGAGGTTCACCTAACACAAAAGAAACTAATACATTTCTAGCGTTCCACAGATGATACCCAATTTTTAAGTCTTTTAGCAACGCTTTGCTTTTTCCTTTTCTATAATAATATAGGTATTGCAAACCAGTGGTGTCTAATCTGATTGAAGAAATGTACTTGCTTTTAGGAACTTGTGTTGGCGAATATTCACTTCCTTGCTTCGTGTCACTCAACCATTTTTTTGCGCCTGTGATACTATTGTATTGTAGAATATCGGTTTGTTTGTTCCGCGTTGACGCGAATAGAATTGTATGATCATTTTGAAAGGAAGGTTGATTGTCATAGCCTTCATTATTTGAAATATTTTGTCCGTTAGTAAGCTGAATTTGATTGTTTTCTGTTGATAAATCGAAAAGGTATACTTCGGTATCTGGTTGACAAAAAACGGCAAGCGGGATCGTAATTACCAGCAAGTGTAGTAATTTTTTCATGGGAGGTTTGATTGATTAATTGATTTAAAGTTACACAATTTTAAAAAGAAGCTGTGTACGAGTGTCGTTTTTTAACAAAAAGGATGTCTTTTGGTATAAAAAGTTTGAGTAGTGTATTGAAAAGAATACGGAAGTATAAGATAGATACAATTTATCTATAAAACATATTAAAATGCATTTCACTATGTACTGGGTATCCGTAACTCGTTGCTGCTTCCCATTTTTGATTGAGAACAAATTCTTTGAGTTGCTTTGTAAATAACTTTTTGTATTTGTTATTTGCTTCATCTTGAAAAAATACTGCAACAGAATCAAGATTAAATATTGGTCATCAAAACAAGTCATTTTTTAGATGTTTGCAGAAGAGAAAGTCATGTCTTTAAAACGCTATTAACATAATATTAATAAGAAAAATAAGATATTTTCTTTTAAAATTCAACGCTTATTGTCAAAACTTAACGTTTATATATTTTTTTCTTCAATAATTTATAATCAAACTAAATTTACTAAAATTTCAAAAAATATATTAACTCCACAAATATTCATACATAATGAAAAAAGCTTTTTTCTTAAATCTTTTCTGTTGTTTCCAAATCGCATTTTCGCAATATGCAGGAGTTGGAAATCACTAACTAAATGTTAAATCTTCTCAATCTTCTGACTTTATGAAGATGGGAAGTGTCCAATCTACCAAACATACAGGAGCTATTAATTTTAGCATTCCTTTTGAAAATATTTCTGATAGCGATTTTAATGAAAATATTTCAATCTCATACAATTCCTCAGGTTTTATGCCTAACAAACGTGGTGGAATTGTAGGGCTGGGTTGGCATTTGAATGTTGGTGGAGCTATTACCCGAACAGTTAAAGGTGTTCCTGATGAACATAAAGGAAATCCTGAAACTGCTGGAGGACAATTGAATGGCTTTTATTATGGCGTTAGTAGATACCCAATGACAGAGAATAATGTTTACACATTTAATTCTTCAACGGGACATCCGGAAATAGATCATTTTTGGGAAAGACAACCTCCAGGGACTCCAAATACGGCTGCCTTTGAATCTGAGCCAGACCTCTTTCGTTTTAACTTTCATGGAATTACGGGTACTTTCTTTTTTAATAATCAAGGAGGAGTAGAAGTAATCCCAAACCAAAAAGTAAATATAGAAGTAGATTTAACTAATTTTAGTGAGCAAATTATTTCTCATAAAAGTATCCCGACAGATTCTGAAATTATTTTTAAACTAGACAATGGATATACATATTATTTCGGAGGAGAAATAAAGAATCTTGAATTTTCAATTCGAGTGGGGTCTCCAAATAGTCCAAGTAATAGCTATACAGTTCCTTCGGCAGTCATCAACACATGGAATTTAACCAAAGTAGTATCTCCATCGGGGAAAGAATTAATTTATGAATACGAAGATAATTTCATAGAAGAACGATTTACACAGTTTGATTATGATGAATATCCTGAACTAGAAACTGCAACAGCAAACAATATTTTTAGACCGATCGTCATCAACAGATACAAGAATGAATATAAAAACTTTGATGAAACGGTAGTTAGTTTTTTCGGAAGCACGTTTGTTGGTTATTCTGGAGGAAGTGGAGGTTTTTCTACAGTGTATGAACTTTTAAAACAGTCGTATTTAAAGTCGATTTCATCAGAAAACTTCTTTGTTGAATTTACATATAGAGTAAAAGACAATCTATTCTTAAATAATACGAGTGATTATATTACGGCTAACAGTTTATATAATTTTAAAGATAAACGATTAGGCAGAATTAACATATTTAAAAAGCAACAAAGTAATATTCATTCTGGTTCACAATATAGAGCAAGGCAAGAAATAAACAGTATCAGTTTTGAGTATGATTACTTTGGGAATAGAATGTTTTTAGCAAGTGTAAAAGAAGATGGAAAACCTTCACACAGTTTTGAATATCATAGAACGAACAATTTACCTTCACCTGAGACACATAGTATTGACCATTGGGGGTTTTGGAAAGGCGGATATGGAACGACCAATCAATTAATTCCTGAATTTATTAGTAATAAAACCACTGGAGATCGAATATATAATAATCCAAATACCAACGATACGAGAACTCCTTCAGGATTCTGTGATGTAGCACTATTAAAGAAAGTTACCTATCCAAGCTCAGGATATACCGAGTTTATATACGAACCTCATGAATATGCAAAACGCTTAGACAGAGTAAGTGCCAATGATTTTTTAGTAAGCATAGAAGATATGGGAACTAATGTGAGAGCAGGAGGTGCAAGAATCCATCAAATTATTGATTTTGATGGAAATCAAACAACCAACACAAGAACTTTTCATTACAACAAAAATTATTCATCAACCAATAATACTTCAGGAGTTTCTAGTGGTATTTTATTGAATTGGCCTAGATATAGCTACTATATGAAACTAAATGTAACGGGCTCAAATGTAAGTACATTATTTCGATCGAAGAGTAGTAGCTTCAATGTCAATGCTTATGATGGTTTTCACATGAGCTATGGGGAAGTTACAGAAACTTATGAAAATGGATCGTATAGAACATCTCACTTTAGTACGCATGAAACACATCCAGATATCAATGATTTTAATGAACTTAATGTAGAACCCTTAGTTCCAGTATCTGTAGGAACGGTGATTCCTGAAAAATTATATAAAAATTATGTTGGTCAAAATTATAATGACCGCTCCATTGAACGTGGAAAATTGATCAAAGAAGAATTATTTACAAATCAAAATACAATTATTGCCGAAAGTAGTTTTGTTTACAACGATGACCCTAATAGATTTAATAATTTTACTGCACAAATTCATAGTAGCGGCGGGTTTTATATTCAGGCTACAAAACGATACTCATATCCTAATTTTTTAACACAAGAAATTTCTAAAACTTATTCTAAAAATGAAAATATCAATGATTTTGTTCAAAAAATAAAAACGTACGATTACAATTATGATTATCATAAATTAATCAAGAAGGAAACAATAAATAGTGATGGAAATATCTATACTACAGAGTATAAATTTCCTTTCGACTTAGCTTGTTTGAGTAGCACTAGTGAAAATATATATTCATATATGGTAAATACTAACTTAGTGAGATCTCCGATAGAAATTATAAGTAAAAAAAATAACTATGTCATATCAGCAATATATAATAGCTATATCGTGAATGGCAATAGGGTTCTTTTAAACGAAAGCAAATTATACCGTCCAACTACAACAAATCAGATATATAATGAAGCTAGTGTGAATAGTACTTTTTGTAATGTGATATTAGATCCAGATTTAAAAACGGAAGTAATATACGATCGCTATAATGCACTAGGACAGATAGAACAACTTCACAGAAAAGATGGAATTCCAGTAACAATTATTTGGGGATATAACCATACAGAAGTGATCGCTCAAATTGAAAATGCAACCTACGATCAAGTGCAAAATGTAATTGCTCATGATACGAATGGAAATTCTATACATGTAATGGCTGCATTAGTAGAAGCTTCTAACAATGATGTCACATTATACTCTGGAGATGATAATGAAGCCCAAATGATTGAAATTGGAGCATTATTAAGAGAAAATCTTCCTCATGCATATGTTACAACCTATACCTATGATCCTATGATTGGAGTGACTAGTATCTCAGACCCAACAGGAACAATTGTATATAGCGAATATGATGAACTAAGGCGTTTAAAACGAATTAGAGATAAAGATAATAACATCATAAGTGAAAAAAAATATAATTATAAATCTCAAAATTAAAAGATAATGAAGAAGTTAATTGCAATCATTGTTTTAATATTTGTAACATCATTATCTTTTGCACAAACGCAAACAGAAAATTATGTTCAAACGACCACTTATAAGACACCTGTTCAAAATCAAACAGAAATAAATACCCTCATAGATGATCAAAAACTAGAAACCATTACCTATTATGACGGTTTAGGAAGACCAAAACAAAATATAGTAAAACAGGCAGGAGGAAATCATCAAGATATTGTTACTCCTATTATATATGATAATTTAGGAAGAAAACTCAAAAGTTATTTGCCTTATGTAAATATATCGCAGACCGCTTCTAATGCAAATTTGAATTATAGAACTACAGATTTGATAAGTGAAATTAATTCATATTACAGTAATAAATTTCCAGAGGATATCAATAGTAGTGATCCGAATCCTTATTTTGAAACAGTATATGAAAATTCACCAATCAATCGACCTTTAAAACAAGGAGCCCCAGGGTTTGATTGGAAAGTCGGAGGAAATAATGATCACACCATAAAATATGATTATTTAACTAATGAAACCAATGAAGTAAAACATTTTTCAGTTTCTCATCCAAATAATAATAAAGAGCAAACAGAGCTTGTTTACAATGGAACGTATGCTGCAAATATACTTTATAAAACAGTTGTAAAAGATGAAAATTGGCAGCCTTCACAATTGCATCCTAAGGATCATACTGCTGAAGAATTTAAAGATCAGATGCAACGGTTAATTTTAGAGCGAACCTATAATGAAGGTCAACCACACGACACCTATTATGTTTATGACGATTACGGAAATTTAAGTTATGTTATTCCTCCATTAGCTGCTGACGAAATTGTCAATGCAGGTTCACAAGGGTTTAGAGTTTCCTCACAAACAAGTTACTCTTGGACAGATTTGATTGAAGTAAATACAGAGCTTGCAACCGAAAGTAATAAAAAGTTAAGTAGTTATGAAAACGAATCCGTAAAGAATACAGATTTAAACACAAAATATCACGGGCAGGGAGGTTTTACAGTAACAACTCTTGAAGATAGTGATATTGTAACATTAACCATTGGAGTTTCTGCTACACAGGACTTTACATTGAAATTAGGAGAATTATTATCTCTCAAAGAATTTGGGGAATATAAAGATACAGAAATGGGTAGATTAGGAGAGTATATTTTTCTAATTAAAAACAATGCCATTGTTATTGAAAAAATAGGAAAAGGAGCTGGTTTGTTATCTAATATAAACCAAACGTTTAGTAGCAATACGAAGTTATCCTATTCTTACAACCATCCTTGGGTTTCCTATACTGATGTAGATGAAAAATTTGCAAATAGTTATGAAAAACAACTAAGTCAATATGCAAATGCAGATATCTTAAATATAAATATTGAAAACGAATATGGAGGTCAAGGTGGCTTAAATATTACTATAGATGAAAATGATATTCTTTCTCTGACTATTAATAGTAGCTCAACGACACCTTTAAAATTAAAGCAAGGATTAGTTATACCATTAAAAACGGAGAGAAGAATTACGGATAGAGAAATTGGTCAATTATCAGGAGAAGGCTATCAATATCGTTTTGCTGTCAAAGAAAATAGTATATATGTAGAAGGTGAAGGTACTGTTACTACTTTAAATGCATATTTTACAGCTCCACCACTTACAATTCCTGAAACTATTAATACACAAACCGTAGAAGGACTCTGTTATATTTACCATTATGATTATAGAAATAGAATTGTAGAAAAAAAATCTCCTAGTAGAGGATGGGAATATATTATCTATGATACTTTAAATCGTCCTGTTTTAACCCAAGATACCAAACAAAAACTGGAAAGTGAAAAGCAATGGTCATACTATAAATATGATGTATATGGTAGAATTGTCTACACAGGTGAACTTACAAATACTAGTTCACGATTACATTTACAAAATGCTATTACATTAGGGATTGAAAATGGTACATACGAACTGCATGAGAGTAGCACAACGACACCTACTTCGATAGTTTCGGATGCTACAACCACATTATTTTATACGAATAATGCTTTTCCAATAGATAATCATGATGTATTATCTATTAACTATTATGATGATTATTCTTTGAATACTGATACGGATTTACAGTATCAAGATGCGTATGGACAGCAATTAGCACAAAATACCAAGTCATTAACCACAGTGACAAAACTTAGGGTATTAGAAACTAATGATTGGATTACAACTGTTATCTATTATGATGATGACTTGCAACCTATCTACACGGTAAGTAAAAATGAATATCTAAATACACTTGATATTGGCAAAAGTGAGCAAGATTTTATAGGAAAGACATTACAAGGAGAATCAACTCATATAAAAAGTGGGCAAACAGCTATAGTAACAAATGATACATTTACCTATGATCATGCAGAACGCTTATTAACACAAGTACAAACTATCAATGGAGGTACTCCTGAACTGATTATTAATAACACTTATGATGAACTTGGCTTACTCATAAATAAAAAAGTAGGTGGAACTGTAGCAACTAATACAACAGATTCTAATGGATTACAATCTATTGATTTGGGATATAATATTCGAGGGTGGCTCACAACGATCAATAATGGGGATACAGCAAATAATAATTTATTTGGATACAAAATAAATTATAATACCAATGAATTAACTGGCGCTACGGAAAATTATAACGGAAACATTTCTGAAATCTATTGGAAAACTGCTAATGACAATAAAGAACGTTCTTATGATTATCAGTATGATGCCTTAGATCGTTTGAAAAAAGCCTCTTACCATGGTAATTATTTAGTGAATGGAACAGCATCGGATACAGAAGATTATAGTTTAAACAATGTTTCTTATGATAAAAATGGAAACATTACCGCACTTAAGCGTACTGGTTTTGTAATAGGAGATCAAGGAGTTGGAAGCCATCGTATAGATATTATAGATGATCTCACCTATAATTTCAGTCCATTAAGTAATCAACTTACAAGTGTTTATGATACAGCAACCAAAGAAGGCTTTAATGATCAAAATACAACTGATGATGATTATAGTTATGATATTAATGGTAATTTAACAGTAGATGAAAATAAGAATATTGTAGAGATACAATACAACAATTTAGATTTACCAACACAAATTACTATTGTAGATGAGCAAGGAAGAGATCAGTTAATTAATTATGTATATGATGCTTCTGGAACAAAATTGTCTAAAAAAATTACTCGTGACTTAGGAGCATACATCACAACTTCAGAAACATTATACGCAGGCGCATATATTTACAGTAAAGATGAAGGAGGTATTCCCGCTCCTGGAACACCAATCCCCACATTTAAACTACAAACATTTACACATCCTGAAGGATATGTCGAACCTCAATATCAACTCGTTCAAAACTCAACAAACGGATCTCTTCCATATTACGAATTAGTAGGATTTAATTACGTATACCAATATATAGACCACTTAGGAAATGTACGATTAACCTATGCAGATTTAGATAACAATGGAACTATTGATGCTACATCTGAAATTATAGAGGAGAATAATTTCTATCCTTTTGGATTAAAACATAATGGATATAACAATGTTGTTAGTGCAAATGCGAATGCAAAAGCCCGTAAATTTACATACAATGGTATAGAGTACGAAGATGCACTAGGACTCAACTTGTCAGAAATGTTCTTTAGGCTCCATGATCCCGCTATTGGTAGATGGAACGGAACAGATATTGTTACTCATTATTCGGTATCTCCATATTCGGTAATGGATAATAACCCAGTAGTCTATGCTGATCCAAGCGGAGCAAATTCAGAAGGATGGAATAATTCAGGGATTAGTAGAAGTGGTAATAATTTTTACCTTGATTGGTCTGTTGGAGACCCTAATGGAAGTGCTACTTGGTTTAGCGCCACAAATTACGGGTACACTTCTAACTATCAGGAAACTATAGGTGTGTATGGAGGAATCAAAAACGGAACTAAACTCCCAACAATGCAAATTACAGTCACAGAAGACCTTATGGCTGATTTTATGGCTGATGGGGAAAGAACTTTAAAGACCGAAACATTAAAAACAGCAGCATCTCTTTTAGAAGAAAGTATCTATCAAACAGAGTGGTATGTAGGATTTAGACGTATGAGAGCCTTAAAAACGGCTGCTGATATTACTACAGACTTTATACCTTTAGTAGGTGCTGGAAAAGATATTTACAATGGTATTAGTGAAGGTAATTATTGGTTAGCTTTGGCAGGAGTTGGTTTTTTTATTGCAGATATTGTAACTTTGGGCTCCAGTTCTGTATTTAGAGGTTCTATAAAAACAGGGATCAAACAGATTGGAACTCGACTTGCTTTTAGAAAAGGATCTAAAGTAGCAGGAGGTAAGGGATTATTGCATATTTCAGATGATTTATATGCATTAAAACCTATTGACGGATATGTTGATGTGTTAGTTCACGGAACACCAACATCTTTACTAAACACGACTATTGGGGATATTGCAAATAACTTAGCAAAACAAGGATTGTCAAATACTCCAATAAGACTATGCGCATGTAATGCAGGAGCCTTAAGCAATGGTATCGCTAAGCAATTGGCTAATGCCACAGGACAAAGAGTTATTGCACCAACAGGATTTTTACATATTTGGAGTAATGGAATGCATAGTATTAACAATTCTTCTAGAAGTATCCTTAACTGGACTCCTTCAACAGGAGAATGGAGAAAATTTTTCCCAGATTGATAATTAAAAATAATGATTAACATGAAAATAAAGATTAAAGACTTACTAGATTATATCTGTGTTGAAGAAAGTGATATAGTTAAAAATGAATTGATTGGAATAAAGTCATATGAAGATGAAGACAAAATAGTTCAGTATCTTTTAGATGGACAAAAATTCTCTACAGTAGCAAGTCTTAAAGAGTGTGATATATGTGATACTATTGCTGGATCAATCAATTATCATACTGATGGTAAATGGCTATGGCCAATATGGGTAATTCATTATATAAAAGAACACAATCTTAAATTGCCAGAAAACTTTATCGCAGATATTAGGGAGAACAACTATCAATATGATACAGAACTAACTAGGAAAATAGTCGAAAGAGAGATTCCAATTTATTGAATTATACAGATATTAATACTTTATATCAAAAATCCCATCTCAGTTTTGATGGGATTTTACAATAAAAAACACGAAACCATGAATAAATATATTTTATTATATATCCTTCTTTTTATCACTACAGTATCATTTTCTCAAAATTCATTTCATATTGAATTTAGAAAAGATAAATCAGTTAGTGAGCTAGGAAGTTTGTTAGAAGGAAAAAAAGATGGGTTATATGCTTATTTTAAGAAAGAAGGGTATTTTAAGAAAATTTCATTTTATAAACATGGAGAAAAACTTAATTTATCTGAAGTCAATTTACATGATGAATATTATAAAGGAAATGTTTTAAAAAGTATTGGCGTATTAAAAAATAATAAAAAAGAAGGTGTTTGGTTATTCTTCTCAAGGAATGGCTTCATAAGTTCTGCTAGTTACTATCAAAATGGAATTTTAAATGGAGTAAGTTATCGATTTCATCCCGATGGGCAATTGTCAGGCTCAGATTCTTATGTAAATGGAAGATTGCATGGTGAATGTAAAAGTTTCCACTACGGAGGAGCTTTACATGTAAACAAAAAATTTGACATGGGAAGTATAGTAGATGGTGAACTTGTGTATTATCATGCAAATGGCACTAAAAAAATGGTAGAAACTCGTTTAAATGGGGTTATGGTTGGAGAAACAAAGTCGTATTACGATACAGGAGTTATTGAAATGGAAGGACAATATGACGATTTAGGAAGAAAAGTAGGTACATGGAAGGAATATTATGAAAATGGAAATATCAAAGAATTGTACAATTATAAGAATGGGAAATTTCATGGAGAATATATCACATACGATCTTAATGGTAAGGTACAAGAAAAACATGTTTATAAAAATAATAGACGAGTAAAAAACTAAAAAAACAATCATCTTACATCTGTTAGTCTTAAAAATGCTCATACACAATGAGCATTTTTTTTTAATTAATTCAGTTTTTGTTAAGCCAAATTTCTTTGGCTTTTTCAAATCCGCACCAACGATTATTCTTATCATAGCCGCGGCAGGCTAATTCATATCGTATAAGTTTCTTAAGAGGTATCTTGGTATGAAGAAGATATCGTAAGATTTCTCCATCAATTACAGAAAATATACCAATAATAGTTTCCCAAAAAGATAATGGATCACTATCCATACGAATATCACGAATCTCTTCAAAGTTCATTTGGGAATAATCTTCAGGTAAAATTTCTAAAAATTTAACTGCCATTTCATTTGCTGTAGCTTCCTCACATACTGCAAACTGAGCGTCAGAATGTTGTAAGATTCCAAACCGAATATTAGCAACTCTATACTTAAAGTTCATAAACAAACAATGGTCGTAAAAGTATAAGCTTATAAACTAATCAAACGCAATCGAGATACTAAATAAACAAAAAGTTTAGTAGCATCTCGACTGTGTTTTTAGCGATCAGGTTATATCTATTGTTATATGTTAAGAATATCTTCCTTGCCTATACTGAATAGTTTTGCTATTAGCATCAGCCCAAACTAAGGTTAATGTTTTGCCATCAGAAGCCATAGAAATTGGACTTGTTACATTGATATCAACATCGGTCATTTCTTCTTCTTTTGTCCAGCCAGCTTGGTCTAGAGTTCCGTATCCATTACTTAATTGACTTTCGGCAGCGTAAATTCCTGTAAGTCCAAATACTTCCGTATACACATTTGGTAAATCTTGATAGCCACCTCTGTGCACTAAATGCATTTCTCCAGCAGCTGTTGCCATTGCCATATTTCCTAAATTTTGATATTCATCTGCCAATGCCGCCATTTTCTTTGAAAAGTGACCTACAGAGAAATCAGTTACTGACCATCGGTGTAAAGTGGTATTATTTTGTGGCGCTGGATTTCCTTGAAAATCATGCGCTTCAAAAGCATTAAAAGGGCCAGTATTGTAAGATGTAATGCGCATTTTACGCGTGTTTCTTTCTTTATATACCAAGAATAAAGTTGCTCCCAATTGATACATAGTCATAGCGCCATCTGTCAATTGATTTACAGGAACTATGTTCCCAGAAAAACCAGTTGCATCTCCTTCCATAGACTGAATAAACCCTTGATCAGAAACCCAACATAACATTAATTTATTGGTGCCAGAAGCCAAATCTTCATAAGAAGTGAATGCAATACTACCTTTAGGTTGTATGTTTAAAGAGGATGTGTCTGACCATTGTTTGGTATTGGCATCGTAAACGGTTAGCATCAATTCGTCTCCAATTCCAGTATAAAGTAAAAAGGTTTTGGAATCTACAGAAGCTGTAGCAATTTGCCCTTGTGTAATTATGTCTAATTTAGTTGAATCGCTCCAACCTGAACTATCTAAAATACTTCCATACAATTGTCCATTGGTATTTGCATATACCAGATGTGTACCTTCAGCACCATTGGTTACGGCTAGTTCATTTGCAGCATCAATTTTTGTGTCAATTGCTGCATTCCACGCAAATGATTCATTCCAAAGAAAACGGAACCAATTGGCTTTATAATCATTTTTATGTAAAGAATTTAATTGGAAATTTTCTTGTACAGTTCTAATTAAGTTGTAGTGATTATATGGTGTGTCAATCACAGTTCCGGGTTGGATCATATCACCTAATAAAACCGTATAAATTTGATTTGGACCATCATAATTGGTGTCATAACCATTGGCGTCATAATCGGCTTCATCAAAGGTAACAATAAGTAAAGTGCCTTTAGGTATGTTTGATTGTTCCCAAGCTTTTTGCGGATCAGTTAACAATAAATCAACATCTAAATTTAATCCTACATTTTTAAGTCCAGTACCAGCACTATCTTGAAGATTTGAGGTTTCAATATCTCCTAAAAATACATGTTCTAACCAAGCTGATAATTGTGGTACTAGTTGTGTACGCGGATTGGTGTCAATATTTGTATTGTACAAATAATGTCCATCATTCCAAATATCAGGTGTAAACCAACTATATTCTGGCAAATCGTCGTTAGCTACATCTTGCCAAAATTCATTTTCGCTCACAATTTTTTTCCATCGATTTTCATCTTTCTGTACATTATAAAACGAAGCGAAAGCATTGTGTTTACGGAAATATCGGGAAAGGTTTTTATTATCACCAGCAGGAGGATATTGTGTAACTGGTTGTATTTTTTCATCGTAATTCGGATTCGTCCACGCTGGATTCCAAGGTTCATTAGGATATGCTTCCATGTAGGCTTTCCAACTTACATTTTTAGCTTCTAAGATATCAACTAAGGTTTCTTGCATTAGTGGAGCAGCAGGCGGAATATCATTAGTAACACCGCAAATTTCTCCAGCAAAAGAAGCTAAGTAATTCGTTTGCGATGGATGAAAAGCGCCAAAATAATTGGTCATATCTGCACCAGCAGCAGCCAACTTTTTTAGAAAAGGGTTTTGGATTACATAACTACGATACTGATTTTCAAACATCACGGTAATAACGCGATCAAAAGGTTTGTTCATGGCGTGTTGATTAATAAGGTTAGTTTTATTATAAGGTATATAAATGTAAAACAAAGATTAAGTAAACACAATTTGAACAAAGATAAATTGTACAAAAACAGGTGTTAACACCTATTTGCTATATGACAATACAGCATTTTACTAATACAGACTGCGTCTGATTAGTATCAATATTTTTCAAATTGAGTATTGTTGAACTAAAAAATAGCTGTTCAATAATATACAAAATGATATTATGTAGTTTTAGTTATTAGAAAAAGTAAGTAAATACCGTAATTATAGAATAGAAAGCGCCTACTGTATCAATAATCATTATAATACTTCCAATTTTTTCAACATAGTCTGTAGTTTCATCAAAACTTTGTGGATTTTCATCTTTTGATTTGATGACAAGGAAACATCGTAGCTGCCCGCTATTGTTTAATATTCTTCCAATGAAAAATATAATAGCATAATAAAGAAGCGATTGTACTAATAGAGTTAGTGTAGAAAATGTTAAAATGGGTTATAGTTTTAGTTTAATTGTTTTAATTCTTCTTCAACAGAAGATAAAGATTACAATTAGAAAAAAGTTTCCACATTACAGGATAGTTTACTGGTTTACTTTAGATTGATTCTCTCTTTTTAGAACTTTATTTTAAAAAATTATTGATGATACACAAACCAAACTGCTACAAATTCTTCTAAGCTAAGTTCTCCATCAAAATTGAATAAGATATCTCCTCTAAAATTGAATCGCCCTTTGTATACTTTGCCATCTTCAATGGTTGCGATAATATCAAAAGAAGAAATAGAATTACCATTATAAATTACGCCATCACGAATATTGAATAGGATGTCACCTTGAAAAAAAGAATTCCCTCGGTACACCTTTCCATCTCTAACATTGGCAATGATGTCTTTGATAAAGGTGAAGTTTCCTTTGTATATCTTAGAATCTTTAACGTTTGCTATAATATCCAGCCTGAAGTTTGAATTACCATTATACACTTTTCCATCTTCTACCGTACAAATAATATCATTTGTAAAATTGGAGTTTCCATTGTACACAAAAGTTTGTGCGGTTGCTAAGAAGCATACAAAACATAGCAATATAGAGAGAATGTGTTTTTTCATGGAATGAAGATAGGGAATTATATTATTCTTGAATAGGTTAGTACTAGTTTTTTATTGTATGAAACTATGAAAATGCTCACTTTTATTGCCTATTTGTTCGTTATTTATAAATGACGAGCATGGATACTTTTTCTTATTCTTAATACCGAATACTTTACAAACATTAATTTTAAAACTTTATATTATGAAACAGAAAAAAATGAAATTATTGCTTAACAAAAAAGTAATTTCAAGCATCAAAACGCAAACCATAAACGGAGGTGGTTTTTTAGGTTTTTGAAATACGCATCCGAATGGTTTGTCTTGTTATGCATGTCTTTCAGATGAACAAGATTGTCATTCAGAAAACCCTTTTTGCAATTTTGGGACATCCGGAAATTGCGAACATAGATAGTTTGCATTAGATTCAAAAATTAAGAGACTATCAAACATATAATAACTTTAACTAAAGTTATTATATGTTCTTAAAAGAACCTTCGTATACCTTATAATTGTCAACATATAAAATAAACCACTTTTTTACTATTGAATGCTGATGTATGTTATCATAAAACGCGCACATACATACACTTCAAATACGCGCCTTCTTTGAAACCAATGGGATGATCAATATCGTGCAATGTTTTTTCTAAAATGGTGAAGTTCGCATTGTTTCTATGAAGTGTTTCTTCCACCAAATCAAAAAACATATCAGAAGTCACACGTGAACTGCAAGAAGCTAAGATCAAAATTCCTTTTCGCTTGACTAGTTGTAAGCCTAATTGTGTGATTTTTTTGTAACCTGCAATAGCTTTGTCCACTTCTGCGGCACTTTTGGCAAACGATGGTGGATCAATCACAACAATATCAAATTTCGTATTGACACGTGCTAGTTTGTTCAATTCATCAAATGCATCGCCTACAATTACTTTATGTGTTCCCGAATATGTATTAAGTTTTGCATTGCTTTTTGCAATTTCTATGGCTGGTGCGCTAATATCCAAACTTGTCACTTCTTTGGCATCACCAACTAGCGCATGTACTGAAAATCCACCTGCATACGAGAATACATCTAAAACGGTTTTGTTTTTGGAAAGTTCTCCAACCTTTTTTCTATTGGCTCTATGATCTAAGAAATACCCGGTTTTGTGTCCGTGAATGACATTAGCAGAGAAGTTGACACCGTGTTCTTTAAAAACGATGACTTCATTGGTAAGTGTGCCATCTAAAACTTGTCCATCCGTTAAATCAAATTCATTTTTTTCTTTTGCTACATTTCGGCTCAGCCTCAATACCGTTGTTTCTGCTTTGCTGATTTTGATCAATTCAGGTAAAATATCTTTTAAATAGTAAAACCAATAGGAAGCATACAATTTAACTACCAAAACATTGTCATACACATCTGCAACTAAGGAAGGCAAACCATCATTCTCACCATAAATAAGACGATAACTATTCGTATCAGTTTGTAGTAACGGAATTCGTTTCTGATACGCTTCCTGAATCTTATTTGCAAACCATGCTGTATTGATGGTTGCAGGTTTGTTGGCTTGTAAAATTTTTATCCGAATAGGAGAGTTGGGATCGTAAAATCCACAGGCTAAAAACTTATTCTTTCTGTTGTCAAAAATAACTGCTAAATCTCCAGATTTCCCTTCTTTATTTTGCTTTACAATACTGTTTTCAAAAATCCACGGATGTCCTTTTTTAACCAAAGTTTCCGCAGAAGGTTTTAGTTTTATGGCAATTTTGTGTGTAGGTATGTCTGGAAATGTGATCAATGTTTCTTAATTAAGATTGATGGCAAAAATACGGTTTTTAAGAGTATTATAAGTTGTAAAAAAGAAGACTTTATCCTTGAGAATTATTTAAATGCACATTCATGATTATAATTTTTCAGACATCTTTATATTCTTCTTCTAAAGTCTCTAAATAGCATATTATTTTCTGATAATTAAAGGGTTCTACTTTTAATTTTAAGTACCAGTCAACCAAAATCATTTGATATATGTCCAATAGCATGTAGTGCTTTACATATTTTAGTAATACTATGGTTTTCATATTCTACTAACTCAACCCAAATATGTTCTACATACATATCTTTGATGGTAAAGAAAATAGCAAAATCATTAGCTCCATAACTAGCATATTCCGTATTTTTTTGGCATTGTGCCTACCAAAAGTATCATCGATTTCAATAAGATCAAATTTTTATAAATCGTTTTGAAGTAATACTTGAGAAAATTGAGAAACAGGTATTAATAAGTCTGCTGAGTTGTAAGGTTTATCCCCAATAGGTCTTTTCGTAAAATGACGATGGGCAACAGCTTTCCAACCATTCATTTCTTGAATTTCTAAATCTGCCATGACTTCAAATTCATGTAGTACAAATTGTTTGTTTTTATCAACCATCAATTCAGTTTCTAAAAACTCTGAAGCTGAAAAGAGTGAATGATTTTTTTGAAAACTGTTCTATTTATAGGCACTTTATTTACAAACAAATATCTGTTTATCTGAAGTATCTGAAAAGGCTTCTTCTTCAAAAGAACCAAATTTATGAAGAATCTTAAAATCATTCAATTGTAAATACGCGTCTAATTCTTGCGGAAAAAACATACGCATGTCTAAGTTTTGAATAGAATCAAATTTTCCATTGATAAAGTAGTGCCATTCTATACGATTGATCTGTGTTTTAGATTGATACTGCATAATTTCCTTTATCAAAATTTCTCTGTCATCGTCTGTTGTATAGTGAGCAATTTCTTTGAGCTCTTTGCCACTTTGTGCGATAAATTGAATGTTTGGATTGAAGCAATCGAATATAAAAACTCCATCTTTTTTAAGATGTTTTTTGACAGTTTGTAATGTTTGAAACAAATCGTCATTCGTATATAAATGATGTATGGAATTGAATGGAATAAAGATAAGGTCGTACTGTTGAGGTAAGTCTAGTGCACGCATATCAGCTTCTATAAACTCAATGTTTAAATCAGCTTCAGCTGCTTTTATAGTTGCTTTTTCCAACATAGAAGCGGTAATATCTACACCTGTAATATCAAAACCTTCTTTTGCTAGTGGAATGGTGAGTCTGCCTGTTCCACAACACAATTCTAAAATACGTGCGTCTTTATTTTTGGACAACCAACGTTTGTAAAATGGCAAATCGTTCATATTGGTGTTCATGCCATCATAAATACTTGCGTCATAGATGAGGTTGCCGACGTTATAGGTATTTTTCATATAAATTGAAACTTATTTGATAAGTTTTGCATAGTCTTCTTTTACGTCTGCATCAATTACAACACCAACTTGCCCTCCGTAGAGACGATCATTTCGATCTTTTTTAGGTCCAGAAATCCAAAACTCGTCTCCGCTTTCCACATCAAAATAATTAGCTTTAAAGCCACTTCCTTTAAGGCTTCTAAATTTACGTCCTCTGTAATAGAGTGTTTTCCCTGATTTTGAAAAATATACTCTACCAATTCTAGCGCTTCCTTCAATATCTGTAGATTTATCTTCGATGTACATAATTCGAGATCGCTCTAGTTTGAATTCTTTTGGTAATTCTTCGTCCAAGGAGATTTCGGATATATTATATTCTGAGTTCATTTTGGTATTTTTAAGTCAATTCTATTTCATTGCGTATTGTCAATACGCGTTCATTCTTTCTAAAGGTAAATTATTTCGTATAATCTTACAATTTTATTTTAGAGTGAAGTTTCTTATTCCTCCTTTGTTTACAAAACAATACCATGCCAATATAATCAACACTTATGTGTTAATTTTTTACGCTTAGAGTATTACGAAATTATATGGTTAGTTTCTTTTTCAACTTTGTTGAGTTATCAGAAATAAATAATTCGATTGAGTAGCTATATGTATTTATCTCTGATTATAAAGGCGGAAATCCGAAAAGTCTGTGTTAAACAGAGTAGGAAAACTAAAAAAATAATTAATGAAAGCAATACATCATATTAAAACTGAAATTACAGAATATTCTTTTCCTATTCCAGGGAATGGGGTAACATTTAGCAAAGTTGATAATAATATACCAGGTTATATTAAGGCTACATTTACTAGAGCTTTTGAAAGTATTCCTGCAACATTCGCAAATGGAATTGATTCAGGTAAAGTAGCCGGATTTAAAAATATAGTAATTACTTTTAGAGAAGTCTCTACTACTGAAGCTGTATTTTAGATATCACAAATAAATAATCAGAATACGTTGACTAGTTTTTCCTTTTTTGCAATTGGAACTGGTGTAACTGAACAATATATAACAAAATGCCATCTCATTGAGATGGCGTTTTAATTTTTTTTGATTGTTTCTTTTGTTATTGACTTCGTCGAATCTTTGCCTTCCTGTGAAGGCAAGAATCTGTTTTTAGTTTGTTTGTGAGCACGAGTTCGAAAACTTGTGCTAGCGTGGGGTTTTAAGAAGAAAAAGTAGTTGTTTATGAGCAAAAAATAAAAACTTTTACTTTGCACTTTATTTTTTACAACTATGTTAGTGGACAAGTTGTAGAAGTTGTAACTGGTCTTACTAATCCTTATTCAATACTAACAAAACAAAATACGCTTTACATTGCAGAAAGTAATGGTAATAAAATTTCTAAAATTGATATTACCTTAAGTGTTGATGAAGTTCAAAAAGAAAAGGTAAAGTTATTTCCTAATCATCATCTCGATATCTTAATGTTTCTGGGTTTGCTAAAAATGAAAAATTTAGAATAATAAGCCTTACTGGAAAATTAATTTTAGTAGGAACACTTTTAGAAGACAATAAAATCGATCTTATAGGAATAAATTCTGGTGTGTATTTTATCAAATTCAGTAACGGAACAGTAAAAAAGTTTGTGAAACAATAAGAATATAATGAAATATTTATAGTAAAGTTTAAGAACATTAAAAGTAATTATACAAAAAAGCCATCTCAACGAGATGACTTTTAACAAACAACTAAATTCTAAAACCTAAATAGTGTGTTTAGAATTATCTTTAATATTTTAGAAACAATATGCGTTTTCTGCGTTCATTTTGTCTGCAATTGTGTTACGTAAGGCAACTACATTTGGCAGGTTTGTATACTTTGTGAAACGCTTTAATCCCATTAACATCATACGTTGCTCATCACCTTCAGCGAAAGAAATAATTCCTTCTTTAGCTTTGGTTGTGATTTTTTCAATCGCGTTGAATAGATTTAAACGTGTCATAGCAATTTGAACTTCTTGAGAATCTTCACCGAAACGTTTAGCATTCTTCTCTGTACGTAAGATAGCAGATTCAACCATGTAGATTTCAATTAAGATATCAGCAGCAGCTATTAACAATTGTTGGTGCTCTTCTAATTGTGGGCCAAACTTCTGAACAGCTGATCCAGCAACCATTAAGAATACTTTCTTCAATTTCGCTACCATTTCTTTTTCTTCTGAGAATAATTCAGAGTAATCTGGAATATCAAATGAAGGAATTCCCATTAATTCATCCGCTACTTTCATAGCAGGCTCTAATAGGTTTACATGCCCTTTCATAGCTTTCTTAACCAACATTCCAACAGCTAACATTCTGTTGATTTCATTTGTTCCTTCATAGATGCGAGAAATACGCGCATCTCTCCAAGCTGATTCCATTGGTGTATCTGCAGAGAATCCCATTCCTCCAAAGATTTGGATTCCTTCGTCTGTTACATTTTGGATATCTTCTGAGATTTTTACTTTTAAGATAGAACACTCAATTGCGTATTCTTCTACACCTTTTAATTCAGCTTCTTGGTGTGTATTTCCTTCTGATTCACGAATTGCAATACGATCTTCAATGTTTTTGGCAGCACGGTAACATGCAGATTCACCAACGTAACAAGAAGTTGCCATTTCGGCTAATTTTGCTTTTATAGCTCCAAAGTTAGCAATAGGAGTTTTGAACTGAATACGTTCGTTTGCATATTTTGTAGCTTCTGTAATCACACGACGTTGTGCATCTAAACAAGCAGCAGCTAATTTGATACGTCCAACATTTAATGCATTCATTGCAATTTTGAAACCATTTCCTCTTTCAGAAAGCATGTTTTCTACAGGAACTTTTGTTTCGTTAAAGAATACCTGACGGGTAGAAGAGGAGTGAATACCTAATTTGTGTTCTTCTTCTCCTAAGGTCATTCCGTTAGGATTGTCTTTGTCATATTCTACAATAAATCCTGTGATATTTTTGTCATCTTCAATACGCGCGAATACAATAAATGTTTCAGCAAAACCTGCATTTGAAATCCACATTTTTTGTCCAGAAATCAAGTAGTGCGTTCCATCTTCAGATAAAACCGCTTTTGTTTTTCCAGAGTTTGCATCCGATCCAGCTCCTGGCTCTGTCAAACAGTAAGCTCCAAATTTTTCACCCATTGCTAGTGTAGGAACATATTTTTGCTTTTGCTCTTCCGTTCCGTATAAGGTAATTGGCATGGTTCCAATTCCTGTATGCGCTCCAAAAGCTGTGGCAATAGATCCAGTGGCACCAGAGATATAATCACATACTAACATCGTAGAAACAAATCCCATTCCCATTCCGTCATACTTTTCAGGAACTGCAATTCCTAAAAATCCAAGTTCACCTGCCTTACGCATCACTTCTTCTGTCAATGCATAATCTTTCTTTTCAAAACGTTCTTTATTTGGCCAAACTTCACGATCAACGAACTCTTTTACAGATTCTTTCATCATGATTTGCTCCTCAGAAAAATCTTCAGGAGTAAATACGTCTTCACATTTTGTTTCTTTTACTAGGAACTGTCCTCCGCGTAAGATGTCTTTGTTTATTGCTTCTGTGCTCATGTGTTTAATATTTTAAATGTTGGATGTTCAATTTTGAATTATTTTAAATTCTGTTGGCTTGTTTTAACAATCTTCGTGAGAATGTTAATTAACTGTTCAACTTCTTTCAACGGTATGTCAACACTTATGTTTGTTATATTTGATTTATGTAATAATTGTAGCCAATATTTGGTTTCTCTTGCTTCTTTTGATGCGCTTGATATTTTGTGTGCGAAATCTTTTTTTTGAGAATGCAGCAGAAGATTTTTGAACATTTGCTCCGATACTTGTACCACTTCTCAGTAGTTGTTTCGAAATGAGAAATTCATTATCTGCCTGTAATTCTTTATAGAGTTGAATAATTTTTGATGCGAATTCAAAGCTTTTCTCAGCAATTATGCTTTCTTTTTTGATAGCCACAATTCAACATTCAAAATTCAACATCTAACATTAGTTCAAAAACTCAAAGATCCCCGCTGCACCTTGACCTGTACCTACGCACATGGTTACCATTCCGTATTTCCCTTGCATGTTTTGCTTGCGCATTTCGTCAAATAACTGCACTGATAATTTTCCTCCTGTACAACCTAATGGATGTCCTAAAGCGATGGCACCACCATTTACATTGATGATGTCTGGGTTAAGACCTAATTCTCTGATTACAGCTATTGATTGTGATGCAAATGCTTCGTTTAACTCAATTAAAGAGATTTGATCCTGTGTCAGTCCAGCTTGCTTTAATGCTTTTGGTATAGCAGCAACTGGTCCAATTCCCATGATACGTGGTGGAACTCCAGCAGCAGCATAACTTACCATACGTGCTACAGGCTCAAGATTTAATTCTTTTACCATATCTTCACTCATGACCATTACAAAAGCAGCACCGTCACTTGTTTGCGATGAGTTACCAGCTGTTACACTTCCGCCTTGAGCGAATACGGGACGAAGTATAGCCAATGCAGCAATGCTTGTTCCTTTACGAGGTCCTTCATCTTTTGTAACAGTGTATTTTTTACTTGCTTTCTTACCGTTTTCGTTAATATATGTTTGTTCGACATCAATTGGTACAATTTGATCTTGGAAACGATCTTCAGCCAATGCTTTTAAAGCTTTCATGTGAGAATTGTATGCAAATTCATCTTGATCTTCACGAGAAACTTTGAATTGATCTGCCACAGCTTCTGCTGTATTTCCCATTCCCCAGTAATAATCTTCATGACCTGCATTTACAATGTCATAGTTTAATTCGGTTTTGAATCCTGTCATTGGTACAGAACTCATGCTTTCTGTTCCTCCAGCAATGATACAATCGGCCATTCCTGATTGGATTTTAGCGACTGCCATTCCGATGGTTTCTAATCCTGATGAACAGAAACGGTTTACCGTTACTCCAGGAACATCTTCTACTTTTAATCCCATTAAAGAAATTAAACGTGCCATGTTTAATCCTTGTGAACCTTCTGGCATTGCATTTCCTACAATAACATCGTCAATTCGTTTTACGTCAAATTCAGGTAACTGCTTGATCATATACTGAATCGTTTCGGCAGCTAACTCGTCCGCTCTTTTGAATCGGAAAACCCCTTTTTTAGATTTCCCAACTGCGGTTCTATATCCTTTTACTATATATGCTGTTTTCATTTTGTCTTTGATTTTTAGAGTATTAGATTTTTAGATATGTTAGATTCCAAAATATTAATAAGTTATCTAACTGTCTAAGAATACTAGTTTCTCAACGGTTTCCCTGTTTTTAACATGTGTTGAATACGTTCTAAGGTTTTACGTTCAGTACATAAACTTAAAAATGCTTCACGCTCAAGATCTAATAAGTAATCTTCACTTACTAAAGAAGGTTCAGATAAATCACCACCAGCCATTACATAGGCAAGTTTGTTAGCAATTTTCTTATCGTGTTCAGAGATGTATCTACTTGCTTCCATGGCGTCTGTTCCTACTAAGAACATACCTAAAGCTTGTTTTCCAAGAACTTTTACATCTTTTCTGCGAGCTGGTTGTGTATATCCAGATTCCGCCATTAATTTCGCATGTGCTTTTGCCGTTGCGATTTGACGATCTTTGTTTACCACAACAATGTCTTTTCCTTTTTGTAAAACACCCATGTCAAATGCTTCATATGCAGAAGTAGCTACTTTTGCCATTCCAATAGTTAGGAAGTATTCTTGTAGTACGTTTAATTCTACATCACCTTTTCTAAACGTATCCGAAGCTCTCATCGCCATTTCTTTAGAACCTCCACCGCCAGGAATTACTCCGACACCAAATTCTACTAAACCAATATACGTTTCAGCAGCTGCAACCACTTTATCAGCATGCATTGAAAGCTCACATCCACCACCAAGTGTCATTCCGTGAGGCGCAACCACTACAGGAATAGAAGAGTAGCGTGCACGCATCATTGTGTTTTGGAACATCTTGATAGCCATATTTAACTCATCATATTCTTGCTCTACAGCCATCATGAAAATCATACCGATGTTTGCACCAACAGAGAAATTCGCCGCTTGGTTACCAATTACTAATCCTTGGAAATCTTTTTCAGCCAAATCAATAGCTTTGTTGATTCCTTGTAACACGCCACCACCAATTGTATTCATTTTAGATTGGAATTCTAAGTTGATGATTCCGTCTCCTAAGTCTTCAATAACTGCTTCACTGTTTTTCCAAACTTCATTAGACTTACGGATGTTATCTAAAATGATGAATGCACCTTGACCAGGTTTCTTTGTTTGTGCTTTTGCAGGAATGTCGTAGTAATAAGTAGCGCCATCTTTTACGGTGTAGAAGCTCTTTTCTCCTGCAGCAACCATTTCTGTTACCCAAGAAGCAGGTTCTAAACCTTCCGCTTTCATCAATTCAATACCTTTTTCGATTCCTACAGCATCCCAAATTTCGAAAGGACCATTTTCCCATCCGAAACCTGCTTTCATAGCATCATCAATTCGGTATAATTCATCAGAGATTTCAGGAATTCTATTTTGTACATATGCAAACATTGCTGCAAAGTTTTTACGGTAGAATTCTCCTGCTTTATCTTTTCCGCCAACTAATACTTTAAAGCGATCAATTGGTTTGTCGATTGTTTTTGTTAATTCAAGAGTAGCAAATTTTGCTCTTTTCTTCTCACGATATTCCATCGTGTCTAAGTCTAATGAAAGGATTTCTTTTTTTCCTTCTGCATTGACTGTTTTTTTATAGAAACCTTGCTTTGTTTTGCTACCTAACCATTTGTTTTCCATCATTTTTTCGATGAAATCTGGCAACTTAAATAAGTCGTGTGCTTCGTCATCTGGACAGTTTTTGTAGATTCCGTTAGCAACGTGTACTAAAGTATCTAATCCTACCACATCAACTGTACGGAACGTAGCTGATTTTGGACGACCAATTACAGGACCAGTTAATTTATCTACTTCTTCTATGGTTAATCCAAGTTCTTTTACTTGGTGGAATAGACTTTGAATACCGAAGATTCCAATTCTGTTTCCAATAAAAGCTGGTGTATCTTTTGCTAATACAGACGTTTTTCCAAGGAATTTTTCTCCATACATCATTAAGAAGTCTGTTACTTCTTGCTTACAGTTTGGACCTGGAACAACTTCGAATAATTTTAAGTAACGAGGCGGATTGAAGAAGTGTGTTACCGCGAAGTGTTGTTGAAAATCTTCGCTACGTCCTTCGTTCATAAATTGAATAGGAATACCAGAGGTATTAGACGTAATTAACGTACCTGGTTTTCTGTGCTTTTCAACTTGCTCAAATACTTTTTGTTTGATGTCTAAACGTTCTACTACAACCTCAATAATCCAGTCGACATCTTTTATTTTATGAATATCATCTGTTAAATTTCCAGTAGAAATTCGGTTTGCAAATTTCTGTGAATAAATAGGAGATGGTTTTGATTTAAGAGACGCTTTCAGATTGTCGTTTACCAATCTATTACGTACAATTTTATCTTCAAGCGTTAAACCTTTCGCTTGTTCTTTTTCGTTAAGTTCAAAAGGCACTATGTCTAATAGTAAAACCTCGACTCCGATATTGGCAAAATGACAGGCAATTCCAGAACCCATAATTCCAGAACCGATTACTGCTATTTTGTTAATTGGTCGCTTCATCTTTTTTTCAATTTTTAAATTGTTAGGCAAAATTTACTTTGTAATGAATAAGTAGATTTTTAGTATGCTTTTTTGGTTATTATTTATTTTCTGTAGTTGCTTCTATTTCATCATCAGTATATATCTTCTTGTTACTGATGAGTTCTAGAATGACTTCTGAGACTTCATAGAAGTGTTTGAGTTTTTCTTCTTCAATATTAGCGCGAATTGCGTCGTTAAAGCGTAATACGGTGGTTCGAGAAACATCTCTCATTTCTTTTCCGAAATCAGTTAAACATATTAATACGCTCCGTCCATCTTTAGGATTCTTTTTTCTGTAGATAAGTCCTTTTTCTTCCATACCTTTTAGGGTACGTGATAGGCTAGTGGCTTCCATACCCATTTTTGGGCCTAGCGCAGTAGATGGTGTTCCTTCTTCTTGATCAATACTAAGTAATGTGAAACCTGTTGCCATTGTGCTGCCGTATTTTCCTGCCTCCTCATTGTACATTTTGGAGATGGCTTGCCATGTAGCTCGCATTACATGATCTATTGTTTTTTCTTTCATATAGTTGTTTGTGCTTCAAATATATGAAAAAAATACTATGCATGCATAGTAAAATGAAAAATAATTTTATGAATTTGTCAAAAAATTAATACTTGGAGTAGTAGAATGATAGAAAATACCCGTAAAATCGAGAATTTTAGATATTTATTGATATACCATAAATTAAAAAACCGTCCAATTTTACTTGAACGGTTTAAGGTATTTATGCTCTGTCGTATATTTTATCGCAATAATCTTTATAGATTTCTTTGATGACTTTTCGTTTCATTTTCATTGTTGGTGTAAGTTCACCACCGTCTATAGACCATACTTTTGGTATGAGTTCAAAACGTTTGATTCGTTCCCACTTTCCAAAGTTACTATTTGCTTCATCTACTTCTTGTTGAATACGTGCAATGATTTCTTCTGAAGCGCAGATTTCTGCTTCTGTAGCTCCGATGCTTTTCTCTTTTCGTTCAATCCAATCTTTAATGAATTCGAAGTTTGGTTGAATTAAGGCAGCTGGCATTTTTTCTCCTTCACCAATAACCATAATTTGTTCTATGAAACGCGATTGTTTGAATCGGTTTTCTAATAAGGCAGGAATTACATACTTTCCACCAGAGGTTTTGAACATATCTTTTTTGCGGTCAGTGATTTTTAAGAAACCATCTGCACTTACTTCTCCAATATCTCCTGTGTGGAAATATCCGTCTGAGATGACACTGGCAGTTTTTTCTGGATCTTTATAATATCCTTGCATTACGTTTGGACCTTTTACAAGGATTTCCCCATCTTCTGCAATTTTTACCTCTACATTATCAATAACACGTCCTACAGTTCCGACTCTAAATCCACCATTTCGTTGATCATTTACAGATACTACTGGTGAAGTTTCTGTTAAACCGTATCCTTCCATAATCGGAATTCCAGCAGCAGCAAATACACGTGTTAAACGTGCTTGTAGTGGAGCACTTCCAGAGACCATTAACTTTAAGTTTCCTCCCAAACCTGCTTGCCATTTGCTAAAGATCAATTTACGAGCAATCTTAAGTTTGAATTCATATAAAGCTCCATTTTTTCCGTATGGTTCATATTTTAATCCAAGCTCAATAGCCCAGAAGAATAATTTCTTTTTGATTCCTGTTAAATCAGCTCCTTTTGCATAGATTTTATCATATACTTTTTCATAGAGACGTGGTACAGCAGTCATTACATGAGGTTGTACTTCTTTTAAGTTGTCACTGATTTTTTCAATAGATTCTGCAAAAAAGATTTCAATTCCACAGTATTGATATAAGTAAAGGATCATACGCTCAAATACGTGACAAACTGGTAAGAAACTCAATGCTCTTGCTTGTCCGTTATGAAGCGGCACACGTTTTTGACTATCCAATACGTTAGACACAAGATTGCTATGTGCTAACATTACACCTTTAGGTCTTCCTGTAGTTCCAGAAGTATATATTAAGGTTGCTAAATCTTCAGGAGTTACTGCATCTTTTCGTGCTTGCAATTCATCATCGTTGCTAGTATCTTCTCCTAATTTTAAAACTTCTCCCCAATTGGATTCACCATTGATTTTATCAAAAGTATAAACACCTTTTAATTTGGTATTTCCTTTAATCGCGTTTAGCTTCTCAAGAATTTCTTCATCGGAAACAAAACAATAAATGGCTTCAGAATGATTTAAAATATATTCATAATCTTCTTTAGAAATAGTTGGGTAAATTGGAACATTTTGTGCACCTATTTGCAAGATTCCAATGTCCATGACATTCCATTCGGTTCTATTATTTGTAGATATGACCGCTATTTTATCATTTGGCTTAACACCGAGACGCAACAAACCTCTACTAATTGCATTGGCTTGATCTATGTATTCTTGTGTTGAAATAGAAACCCATTTTCCTTCGTAAAAGGTGGTAAGGGATTTTGCTAAGGGATAATTTGCTAACTGATAATAAGGGAAATCAAATAATCGGGTTACATTCGTCATTCTCTGATTTGGTTTTTTGTATGAATTTGCAAAATATGAAAATTGTTAACGAATTTCAAAGTGAATCATCAAAAAAGATAAAGTTTTTTTAACAAATTCGGATAAATAGTACTTAAAATAAGAATTTTTTAAACCATAATTTTATTGTAATAAATTGTGTTTTCATATTTTTCTGAATAATTTATCAATAATACAGATCAATCAATTTTTCGAAATTGAAGGATTTCTTTTCCACTGGAATCATATAAAAATAATCTTGACTGTTCTATTTTATATTTTTTAACTTTGTTAAGATTGTCATTAAATATATTTGCCAGAGACATATCTGGACACATTTTACGAGTCCCTAAAATATTTCCAAATGTAATATCTGTTTCAGAAACTTTTTCAATTATTGCTTTGATTCTATTGCAGCTATCTGTTCCTTGTAGGGACATTTTTGAAATTGATATTTCAATAGTAGGACGTTTTACAGTATCGTCAATTTGTTTTTTATTCACATGGCTAAGTGCCCAAATATCGTGTAAGCGCAGTCTGCGGTCTTGCTCCTTAGTTTGAATCTTTACAAGATTGTATTTGAGAGCGGATGCATCAGCATGGATATCCTTTGTTGGAAGAGAATCTACGGTTACTTCAATAGTATATATAAAACCTGGTTCAAAAGTAAATCCTTCAATTTTTTGATAAAAATTTTCCCAGTTTCCCTCTTTACTGCGTTTTATTTGTAAACATTGCATTTGACTAACACCGGCACAATCAACTTTAGCACTGTTTACCCAAAAAGTTGTTGTTTTTTTTTTCATATTGTTTTCACAGCCTATACATATGATGGCAATAAAAAACATACCGAAAATCTTTTTCATATTATTTGGTCGTACCTAAAAGTACATTATTTTGAATCATGTATTTAATTAAATTATCCGCATAGGAATTTACACCGCTTTCTATGGAATTTGGATTGGTGATAGATGAATGACCTTTCCAAACCATTGCTTCTTCTTCCTTCGTACTGACCGTTAAATCATATAAGTTAGCCTCAATTATATATTCCTTACTTTGTTCATAATACCCTGGTGTATATACCCTGTTATAGTTTGTATACACATGGCGTCCATACCTGTAATATCCAACTGGATACAAATATGATTGTCCAGGGACATAGTCCTTTCTATCTCTTGTATTTACCAAGCTAATACCAATGGCTCCATCGCAATCTATCTGTTTAAGTTTTTTTGCGATAGTTTCTGTTTCCCAGTCTGATTTGGATGCATTAACAGGTAAAAAACTGTTGATGCTTGCTATTGCGTTGATTCCATTTTTACGTAAATCTGCAACAACTCTATTTTCAACTTCTGATCTAATTGATTGGTCTTTGCTTACTACAACGACTGCTATTTTATTAAATTTTCTTGCCAGATAAGAGTCTTTTGCCCAAGTAAAGTCCATTGTTGGAGCACAGCCCATGAGGAGTAATAGCCCAAAAAGTAACGTTATTTTTTTCATATTGATGTTATTTTAAGTAAAAATATTTTATTTAAGTTCAAATTTTGCTCGTGTACCGGATGTGCTATATTTGATTTAATTTTTAAATTTAATCTAAAAAATTTTTAGAAAAAAAATAAAATAATGTATTGGTAGAATGCTATTGAGTTCCAATGGACTCATTATTGTTGCATTATAATAGTATCACCAAGTCATGCTAATGTTTTAAAGCGTTCTTTGTAATGGACTTTGACTTTTTTCCCTCGAACGGTAGAACATAATTAACTAAAGTATTATTCAACATTATAAAGGCCATGTATTTCATTAGAGTTCATCCTTCAATCCAATTCCATCGTAATTTAAATCTACTTCAAAACTTTTAAACACAACTCCTTTTTTGAAACTTTTATCAAATGTCCTGATCTAAATCCTTCTGAGTAGTTCCGAAAATAAACCTAAAGTAATATTGGAAAGCCCAATATAAAAATACTAAATGTCTTTAATTTGATACTTTTGATGCTACTTTTAAATGTTCTTGTTGTCATAAAAATAGTGTTAAACCCAAACGAAAGGTATGGATATCATTTGAAAATATAGGAAAATATCCTGCATTAACTTTAAATTTATTTGGAGTAACCATGTAATTAAAATTAAATTCTCCTGACCAAGTTGTATTTGATAAGAAAGTCACAATAGGATTCACAAATAAGAAGGCTCTTTGTGTAAAGCTGATACTCATATTAGTTTGAAAGTTAATTCCATTTTGTGAAGTGTCATTAAAATTTGATGGCTTTGTGACATGTACATAACCAACTCCAGGAAACATCGCAATTTTTGGAGTTAATACGTACCCTAAAACTAAACCAGCTGACATTGACCAGACATCACCACTCAGTCCATTATTAAATGAACCTGTAGGGATCGTTATATCAGCATAAGGAGCTATGGCAATTAGTCGTTTACTAATGTTTCGTTTAGCTGCGTAGAAATAGCGCACGCGAATATCAGAAAGACCAAAGTTTTTAGTTCCTTCATTATATAAAAAAGGAACTTCTACTAGCAGGAGGTTATCAGGATTAAAAGCATATTGGACATTGAAACGTGTTCCATAAATATCAGGATTATTTTTTCTGGATTGGTATTCAAACTGGCCGTTCACTTGGGTATATAAATTCGTAGGTTTGGATGCGTCAACAGTTTGTTCCGTATTTCCTTCTTGTGCGTTTACTTCCAGAACACAAAAAATAAGTGTAAAAAAGAAATAATATTTATTTTTAGTTATTATTTTCATGATATTTTAGTTGTTTAGAAATTAATCCTAGTGTTTCAATCTTAGCTCTTTTTTAAGTAATACATTGGCTGTTGCCTCTTAAGTTAATTGTATCTTCTGTGTCTTTTTATTTTCATCGACAGAAAAGGTAAGTGAAATCGTCACTTTTGTCAAGATTTATGTTCCTATTAATTTTCTCATCAGTAGAACCACCTCCTTAATATACAACAGTTTTTTTAAACTTTAGTGTTCTTTGTGTACATTTTAGTTTAAATTTTGTCAAATTACGTTGGTCTCTTCTTCAGAATATGTTGTCTTCTTCATGCTCATAAATAGTATTTTTTGCCATTACTTTTCATTCTCCAAATTGTGTCAATAGGAAAGTTGTGCTAACAAAAATGTCATTATGCGATTAAATATTTCGTTGTAATAATGTGATTACTGATTAAGTTTTTCAAATTTTGTGATTTCTCGTTCTTTTTTGAGGTTAACATATACCTGTGCCATGTAGTGATCTCCATTCTCTAAGCTCATCTCAAACTTGTAATTTTTACCGCTGACAATTTGACTAGAAGCATTTGTAATTTTGGAAATAGGAACATCAATTTGTTTAGTTTCTAAAACATACGAAGCTAATTCTTTTACAGTATCATTAGCTTCCACTGCACTCCATCCGCCAACAAGTTCTTTTTTAGTCTTATTCACGCTAGTTTCATTTGTAGTAGGTTTGGATTCTTTGTTCGTGTTACATTGTATACTAATTATGCATACAATTGCAGCCAATAATAATTTTCTCATGATTCTTATTTTATTTATTATTTTAATTTTTCGAATGCGAAGTTATTGTTTATTCCAATATCATTCCAGTATACAATAGCATTTTCAAAAGAAACCTTTGTAAACAAATAGATGCAACATTGATCATGATATCCATAAATTGCAGTAATTAAGACCTCATTTTTTTCTTTAGGCAGCTCATTGATGAACTTAAAATCGATACCTATATCTTGTTTAAACATCGGAGTACCTCCTAATAGTTGAAAAAAATCCGTGAAACGCACTTGTGAAAATTGTTTTTAACATTTTTTGTAATGAGGTATGATCAACAAAAAAATCATAGATTTCAATGGTATCAGTTGCATATTTTGTGCTTATATTTTGTGTTGAAATGTTATTCATACCAAATCTATAATATTAAAATTTTAAAATAGGAGTGAGGTTCTCGTGTCACTCCTATTTTTGTTTCTTATTTTTTATAAATTGAAATTCCTTCTTTTATAGTTTCTAATACAACTATTTCTTTAATTTCTGATTCTGGAACTTTCAGTGGATTTTTATCTAATATTACAAAATCAGCTAGTTTACCTTTGCTAATAGTTCCTTTCTTATCATCTTCAAAATGCTGAAATGCAGACCAATCCGTTATTCCTTTCAACGCTTCATATGGTGTTAATTTTTCACCTTCGCCAATTACTTTACCAGATCTAGATTTTCGTTCTACAGTTATTCCTACCATTCGCATGAGGTTCGGTAAGGCAACTGGCGCATCTGTATGCACAGTAATTCGTAAACCCTTATCAAGTGCTGTTCTTGTAGGACTGATTTTATTTCCTAGCTCTTTTCCTATGATTTGGCTATGCCAATCTCCCCAATAGAAGGTATGTAATGGAAATAATGAGGCGATGACATCTAGTTCTTTAAAATCATCAAGTTGATCTTCCCGAACATATTGTCCATGAATCAATACATTTCTACGATCTTTTTTATCATAATTTTCAGATACTTTCCCCATTGTTCTAATCATTTGATCCATAGCCGCGTCACCATTTGCATGGGTAATTACTTGCCAATCATTTTTGAAAGCTTTATGGTACAATGCTTCAACGTCACTATCTTTTGGAATTGCAGGATAGCCTAAATAGCCTTCTTCCGCACCATCAGGCGGAATGAGATAAGGAAGTGTTCTCCAGGCAGTTCTTCCTTGTGGAGAACCATCTAAAGTAATTTTCATTCCAGCAATTCGGTATCGATTTGTATAATTTTTAGAGTACCATTTTGTGTTCATTAGTGTGTCAACCACCATATAATCCACATAGCTTACTACATCTAGTTTTAGTTTATTTGCTGTAGCCGCATCAGAGAGAAATCCATGGTTTTCAAGAAAAGCTCTACCTTCGTGTGCGGTGGTATATCCATAAGACAGTGCCATGTCTTGCCCAGCATTAAAAAAACGTTCTGCGGCTTCTTTTGATTTAGGAGTGAGTGCTTTTCCATAATATGGAATGGCAGCAAGTTCTTCTAGGACGCCATTTGGTTCGTTTCCATTTTCTCTTCGAATTAGTCCCCCTTCTGGATTTTTTGTTTCTGAAGTTATATTTAACATTTCCAGTCCTTTGGAGTTTAATACTGCAAAATGACCAGAAATATGAATTATCATTATTGGATATTCTGTTGTCACTTTATCTAAGTCATGTTTGGTTGGGAAACGCTTTTCTTCCATTACACTATCGTCAAAACCAGCGCCAAAAATCCATCCTGTTAATGCTCTATTTTCAGGGGTATTCCACGCTTTCAATATTTCTATCAAGGCGGGAATATTATTTGCACCAGCATCTGGAGGTGGTAGAATTTGAGCTCCGACTGCTTGCGATGAAAAGTTTCCAAAATGTGCATGCCCATCAATAAACCCTGGTAACATAGTTTTTCCTTGTAAATCTACCATGTCAGCTTTTCCTTCAAAACGTTTTATTGCTTCGGCTTTACTGCCTGTATAAATGATTTGCCCTTCTCGTTGCACTACTGCCTCAACATATTCAGGAGAACTACCAGCCATTGTTATGATATCACCTCCAAAGTAAACCGTTTGTTGTAATCGGTAGGGTTCTGCTTTCGGTGTTTCTTTGGCAGTCTTTTTTGAGTCACTATTACAGGAAGTAAAAACACATGTTACTAGTAAAAGATATGCATATAAGTTTTTCATAATTTTATTTAGTTTTCAAATTATTAGATTTAATAATGTTAAAATTACCATTAAAAATGGTCGCTAGTACTTTAATATCTTTGATTTCCATTGGATTAATTTTAAAAGGACTTTTGTCAAGTATTACAAAATTAGCTGTTTTTCCTTCCGCTATTGATCCAATTTGTTCTTCTAAGTTCAAGGTTCTTGCTGCATCAATCGTAATGGCACGCATGGCATCATAGACTGAAATTTTTTGATCTTGTGATAGTGCATTGTTTTCAGAAGTTACTCTATTTACGGCTGTCCATGCTAAGGTGAGTGGTTCCATAGGAGCCATGGAAAAGTCTGAATGAAATGAAACAGGTATTTTTCTTGAGACCAAACTATTAATACGCACTAGATTTTCACCTCGTTCTTTTCCCAGACCTGATTCACTATATTTGTCTGCTAATGCCCAAAGATAATATGGATTTACAGAAGCTTCTACACCTAATTGTTTAATTTCTTCTGCCATAGCGTCCGTAAAATACCCCATATGATGTAATGTAAGTCTGTGATTATTTCTTGGATTTCGTTTTTGGTCGATTGCTAAGTAGTCTAATACTTGTTGAATTCCTTTGTCTCCATTTGAATGCACATGAATTTTATAGTTGTTGTCCCAATATAGACTAATTTGTTCCTTGAATAAATCTAAAGGAGTCATCCATTCTCCATTGTGTCCATCATCATAGTTTTCTTTCATTTGCATGAGTTGAGAATAAATAGCACCATCAGAAAAGAGTTTTACCTGTTTAGGTAAAAAATGAATATTATCAGTACTATAAGTATTTTCTAGGGTTTCCATAAATGCCATTGCTTGTTCATTTCCTCCTTTCATACTAAATAGCTGAGTTCCACTTGGAATTAGATATACATCATACGGTGGATTTTTTTCCATTTCTTTTTTCAGAAGAGCCAATTCTCCATCAAAATCTGAACTTGGAAAGCCAGGTTCTGCCACAGTGGTAATTCCATTTTTTTGAATCAGTTGTGTCATCATTCCTAATCCTTCCATATAGCGAACTGGCTCAAGCATGATTGGAGCCATCTTTGGAACCAATGCCAGCCATCCACCTTCATAAAAGTGTCCTTTTTCCCATTCAACTTGAGGATTTCCTTTAAAATCTTCTTCTTTGATTCCAAGTAATTCTAAAGCAGCGTCATTTAAATAAATTTCGTGAAAAGAACGATGAATAATACCTACCGGTTTATCTTTTGTGATGCTATTGATAATTGCTTTGGACAGTTCTCCATGCCATAATTGATGGTATCCCCATATGAAATACATTTCTCCTTCTTTTGCATTATTAGTAATTGAAGCAGTAATTTTATCAATATACTCTTTATGTCCCGTAACTCCTTTTTTTGTTCCGTTGGGTAGAACCCAATCGTATGGAGCTATAATCTCATTGGGAAGCATTGTTGCAGCTAAAGAAGGGTGCACGTGTGGTTCAACAAAACCAGGCATCATGGTCTTCCCTTTTAGATCATGTTTTTTTGCATTTGGAAATTTTTTATGCGCATCATCTAACGATCCTGTATATACAATCTCTTTATTCTGTGCTACAACTGCCTCTTCTGTTGCAAATGTTTCCCCATCCATAGTGATTATATCACCCCCAAAGTATAGTGTTATATTAGGATCTATTTTTTCGCTTGACGTTGACGTTCCGTTTTTTGATTCTTTCTCGTCACAACTTGTTAAAAAGAAGGTGATCAATACTATAATAGAAACTTTTTTTAAATAAAATATTTTCATAAGTAGTTATTTTTTTGTTTTGTTAAAGTCGTCCTCCGTTATAAAGATCCAAATCTACATGTGGACGAACTTTTGGTCCATTTGGCCCCCAAGTTACATTGAGTCCTACATCAGTTGCCCATCGCGGGTTACTACAACTATAAAATAAGCTTGATGATGTCAATATAAACAGTACAATATATATTTTTTTTGAGGTTTTTAAATTGAATTTTCTCATATCAAATTATCATGAATTTTTAAAATTAATTAAAATGTTGAACGGCAAATATAGCACCAGAAGGATCTTGAAAAATTGCAACCTTACCGTCTCTTATTTTTTGATTTGGAGCCAATAATGTGTAACCCTTTAATTCTTTTACTTTGGAAACTAAAGAATTGATTGCCGTAAATCGTATGTATGGAACCCATTGCGAACTTTGATTTGTTATAGGGTTTTTAAGCATTCCCGCAACTGTAGTTTCATTTAATATGAAACTCCAATACGGTTTATTGTCATATTCAGATTTAACAGTATTGACATCAAAAGCATTCTGGTAAAAATCAGAAGATTTTACAGGATCATCGGACCAGAGTTCAATGCCAATCCAATTCCCATCAATCTTAGAAGTGTCTTGCAATTCTGAAAAACTATTAGTGGACATTAAACAGAATTCCTCACCCATATTTCCTTCAAAGACAACTTGCTTACCTTTCCCAGGAATTTTAACAGGAGGTAACACTACTTTTGCTCCATTACTCATGACCGACTTTATTCTTTTATTCAGTTCTTCATTACTTAATGGCATGGCGGAAATCCATGTCGAGTTTTGTGCGCTTTTAATTTCTGTCATTCCTCCAATAACCTTATTTTGGTTATATATGATTGTGTATTTAAAACCTTTACTATTTGTGTCTACATACGTCCATCCAAATAAATTACTGTAAAAAGATTTAGAAGACGCTAAGTCTGGTGTGATTAATTCATGCCATATACTTTTTTGATCATTCGATACTTGTAAAGAATAGTTATCGATGGTTACACTCGATATGCATAAAACTAAAAGAGTTAGATATTTCATATTTTGTATTTACTAAATTTAATGTTTGTTAAATGATTTACTAATAGTGATTACAATTCCTCAAAAGTTATAATAAATCCGTTGTTTATACATAAAAAGGCAAAACTTGATTCCCCTTTTTGGTGAAAGTTATAGTCATAAATGAGACCAACGCGAGTTGTTGTTAGCGTCTACTCATGTTTAAATTCAGCTCCCAGACCTTCAAGAATCTTGAGTTGCTTTTCAGGCTTTTACAACAACACTAGAATACCAAAAAATGGATAAGATGGTTCTAACAATTCTTTATTTCCATTTTATTTAAAAATATTTTCAATAATGTCATTTTACATACCTACAGCCCACTTATTATGAAACCAATAATCAAAATTTGCCGACAAGAAGGAAGTACTAGCTACTCTTTTTCAATTAACTTTGACTTTGGATAAATAGGTATAATCTAAACTCAAAGATAAACTTTTTAATTCCCTTACTTTGATATGAATCAAAATGCTTTGATTTCATGGGCTTTCGCTTGAAATGAATTTAAAAAAGGATAGACTTAAAATAAATATTAATTTCGATAGTTAGTCTAATTTTCCGTTGCGTGCTTGATTTTTCATGTCGTCATTCGCATAGATGGCAAGCTCAACACGTCTATTTTTTGCTCTATTTGCCTCATCATTTGGGTATTTTGGATGGGTTTCTCCATACCACTTAACACTTAGTCTAGAAGCATCAATTCCTTGTGAGATAAAATAATTAGAGACTGCTTTGGCTCTTTTTTCAGATAAAGAATAGTTGTATTCAGCAGCTCCTGAATCGTCAGTATGTCCTTCTATAAGAATATTTGTATCAGGATAGCTTTTGAATACTTGGGCTGCAGCCGATAAATCACTTAAGTAGCTGCTACTAAGTTCGGAAGAATTAATTTTAAAAGCCAAACTAGAATCAAATGTCATATTAATACCTTCTCCAACTCTATTTACTTCAGCCGATGGGATTGCTTGCGAGAGTTCTCTAGCCTGTTTATCCATTTTTTTACCAATAAGGTTTCCAGCAATGCCTCCAATAGTTGCTCCTGCCAAGATACCCCATATATTACCTTTTGTTACGGTTGCTCCTAGAAGTGCTCCACCAGCAGTACCAGCAATAGTTCCTTTTTGTTGTTTGTTAAGTGTTCCGCAGCCTACCAGAAGTAGTGCAGATAACGATAGTACGATTATTTTCTTCATTTTGTATATGTTAGGTTAGTATATTCTAGTTGCATACAAGTGCTAAAAACATATCTTTATTCATATTATTAGCGCCAAGGCGTTTTGAAGTATTGAGATCTTCGCAGACCATTTCTTTTTCCGAAGGAGTCATTTTAGAGCGAAGTTCTTGTGCTCTTTTTGTTCCATATTTTGCTTCAAGCATACGCAACCTCGTATTTGCGCGAGCAATTGCCAATTCTTTATTATTTGGATCGAGTCTTTTGGCAACATCATAACTTTGGAATGCTTTGTCAAATTGTTTTAATGTGGAATACATCGTTCCTTCTTGTACTAAATATTTTACACTATTTGGATCCATCGCTTTGGCTTTATTAAGATATTCTTGTGCAGTCGTTATATCATTTAGTTGACGTTCATACAAAGCTGCCATTAATGCATAGTTGGAAGCACGCTCAGCAGTATTTTGATTTTTTTCTGTAAGTTCGATTACTTTTTCAATAGAAGCTTTATATCCAGCGATATTTCCAATTTTACTTTGTGCAACAGCCTTTTGAAAATGACCGTTTAGGGTTTTATTTTTGGTGATTTTCAGAGCTTTGTCTGCTTCTGTAATTGCCTCTTGATATCTTTCTAAACCGTTGTAAGCCTCTGCTTTTCCTACAGCAGCAGCTTCTTTTGCATCTTTGGTTCTGCATTTAGATGAAAAAGTTTCAAAAATAGTAAGTGCATCTTCATACATTCCAGACTTAAGAGTACTTTGAGCAGTTTCTAGGGAAGATCTACATTTTTTACCCATGGTAAAGGTTTGTGCATAATTTTGTGTTGAGATTAAAAAGACTACTATAAAAAAGGTTAGTTTTAGTTTCATAATGATATTTTAATATGGAGTTAATAATTTTTATTCTCTTTTATTTTGGAAGTAATTTGTTCTTTGAGGATGTTTATGTTTAGCTTAAAATCTTCTTGAATCGAATCTAAAATCTGATGTACTTTTTTCATTTTTAAAGCGAAAAAAATATTTAAGACACCAAAAAGAATTAAAAGGACTGAAATCCAAAAAATGAGTGTCATGCCAGAAAATTCAGGATTTTGCATTATTAGAAATGCTAATAAAATACCACAAATTCCAAATATTAGTGAAATCCACCAATCTTTTACTTGGTATTTTTTTAGTTCAAATGCATAGGAAATTGCATCAACAGATCGTATGAAAATTAAAAAACTTACGATTCCAGATAATAAAATGTGTGTAATTTTTGGGTTTAGGATAAAAAGTAAACCCATTCCAATTTGCGAGACTGATAAAATAGTAAAGTTGAAATATAAGGTGTTTTTGTCAGATTTTTGAGACATGGTAGAAAGATCGAAAATTCCAGAAACTAAAAAAGAAATTCCTATGCAAAATACAAATGTTTCAAGAGTCTCGGTGGTATTGAACATCCAATAACTGCCAATTAGTATAAATAAAATTCCAACAAGTAGAGGAACATACCATTTTTTGGTCAACTGTTTGAATATTCTTGATTCTTCAATCATAATTGCTAAGTGTTGGTTAGTTAATTTTTATTGAAAGAAAAAACATGTTTAATACAAGGTAAATACTTTAAATAAAAGTGAAAAAGAAATATTAACAAGAAAAGTTTTAATTTTTACTTTTAATAGATTGACTTTGTGTTTTGGTTGTATCTTTTATTTAAAAAAAAGACCTACATTTATTTTTATCATTATTACATTATTAATCGCTATAACAAATATTTAATAATTAACAATTTAAGCAATTTATTTGAAAAAATGATTACATGTACTACACTAAAATTTTATGTGTCAAAAATAGTGTAATATTTTATTTAAATTTAATCTAAATAAATTTTGATAATCAGATTATCTCAAATACATTTGTATTTTAATTAAGATTAAATCTAAATAGTATCTAATGAAAAAACTAGGAAGACTAGCCTTACTAGCAATTGTAAGTTTTACACTAATTAATTGTGCTAGTGATGATGAAGAAACAACAACTCCAACTCCATTTACTTTAGTTACAAAACGACAAGTGATTGATCAGTATGCAAATGTTGTGTTACAAAATTACACTAAAGCATTACAAGATGCCCAAGCGATGAAAACAGCTATTACAACATTCACTACTACACCAACAGAAGCCAATTTTACAGCAGCAAAGAATGCATGGCTTTTTGCAAGAGACTCTTATGGTACAACAGAAGCATTTAGAGAGTGTAATGGTCCTGTAGATACAGATCAGTCTTCGTCTACTCCTTGGGGAATTGGAAATGAAGGTCAAATGAATGCTTGGCCAATTGACGAAAGTTATATTGATTATGTGTCAGCTGGAACTGAGCCATATGCGGGAACTTATGGAGCAGGAAGTATTATCAACGATACAAGCATTACAATAAGTATTGCAACGTTGACGGATCCAAATAATTTTGGAGGAAACGAATCTCAAAATGATAAATCAATTAGTACTGGATGGCATGCTATTGAGTTTTTATTATGGGGACAAGATAATACGAGTCCATCAGCTAATTTACCAGGACAACGTTCTTTTACAGATTATACAACTGCAGCAAATGCTGATAGAAGAAGACAATATTTAGATGTTGTTACTCAGTTGTTAATTAATGATTTACAAGAGTTAGTGAATACTTGGAGTACAGGCGGAACATACGCAACTGTATTTGCAGGTTTAGACGAAGATGTGGCTTTACGTCAATTGATCAATGGAGCATTTTTTATTGCCGGAGATGAATTAAGTTCTGAGCGTATTATTGCACCAGTTGATTCTATTGATGGTATTGATGGTTCTGGACAAGAAGATGAGCATTCTTGTTTTTCAGACAATACAGATAAAGATATTGTAGCTAACACACAAGGTGTTTACAATGTCATATTTGGTCGATATGGTTCAAGTACAGGAGCTTCTTTCTATGATTTAGTGAAACAAGTTGACGAGGCACAAGCTCAAAAACTTTTAGAAGCTGCAAATGAAGCATTAGCAAAAGTAAATGCAATTGATAATAATGCACAGCCATTTGATTACTTAATTACACAAGAAACTTCAATGGATTCAACATTAGGTATTGTAATGCAAAGTGTAAAAGCATTACAAGACTGGGCGGATGAAATTAGTGCTTCTGCAACGGTAATTGGAATCAACTTGCAATAAATTATGTAGTTTATAAACTAATATAAATGTATTTGACAAATCTTAAGTGTTTTTACACTTAAGATTTGTTATTATTTTACGTATGATCGAACAAAAAGTAATAATACTATTTTTAGGAATCCTTTTTTTAGTTACAGGTTGCTCGAAAGATGAAGGAACTTATCAAGCTATTCCAATGTATGAAGAGGGAGAAGAATTTTCGTCTGGAAATTTAGGAGTCTTTTCCACAAGTAGCAATGCTTTTGGGTTTGAAATTCCAGGCTTGACTTTTCAGGAACAATCACAATTTGCAACAGGAAATTCTTTATTTAATCAATCATGGGTTTCCGCACCAGCATCTACAACAGCAAGAGATGGGCTAGGACCAACATTTAATGCGAGAGCTTGTGCAAGCTGTCATTTTAAGGATGGTAGAGGCCGTCCTTTGGTAACAGGACAAAATTCTGGAGGTTTTTTAATGCGTGTTAGTTTGCCTAATGCCTCTGAAATAGAAGCGCCCATTGCGGTTCCGGGTTATGGTACTCAAATTCAAGATAGGAGTAATCAGACAATTCTTTTTGAAGCTAAAGTAGAAGTAAGTTATCAAACCATTTTGGGCACGTATGCTGATGGAACTATGTATGAACTGCGCAAACCTAGGTATACTATTACCAACGAACAATTTGGATCGCTCTCTAATGTGCAAACTTCTCCGAGAATTGGACAGCAAACAATTGGTTTAGGATTGATTAGTGCTTTACCAAATAGTGAAATTTTAAAGTTTGAAGATGAATTTGATTCCAACAATGACGGGATTTCGGGTAGAGCAAATTATGTATTAAACGAAGAAACGCAACAGTTAGAAGTTGGTCGTTATGGTTGGAAAGCAAATGCTCCAACATTGAAACAGCAAATTGAATTAGCATTTCATGGTGATATGGGATTAACTACTTCAATGTTTCCAGAAAATGATTGTCCTTCACCACAATTGGACTGTCAAAATGCGCCTAATGGAGGTGAACCAGAAGTGACTGATACGCAGTTGTCAAGAGTCTTGTTTTATCAAAGCACATTAGCAGTACCGAATCGAAGAAATGTACAAGAGGAATCAGTTTTACGAGGAAAACAACTGTTTAATACTATGAATTGTATTAGTTGTCATGCCATTAATCAAGTTACTGGAATTTCAGAGATTTTACCAGCTTTAGAAAATGTTACGATCAGACCATATTCAGATTTTCTGTTGCATGATATGGGAGAGGATTTAGCAGATAACAGACCGGATTTTAAAGCAAATGGACGCGAATGGAGAACACAACCTCTGTGGGGATTAGGTCTAATTTCTACCGTAAACAATCATACCTTTTTATTACATGATGGTAGAGCTCGAAATATTGAAGAAGCTATTTTATGGCATGGAGGAGAAGCAGAAAATAGCAAAGATCAATTCATAAATCTTTCCGCGGAAGAACGTCAACAAGTATTAGACTTTTTAAATTCATTATGATGAAAAATATGTATAGAATAGGATTGGCATGTATGAGTATCCTTCTTGTAGCATGTTCAAGTAATGATAACAATGGAACAACTGAACCAACAACAAATGAGTTTCAAGTTCAAAGCTTAGTAAGCGATGTCACAAATCAACATATTATTACGAATGTGACTTTATTTTTAAATCAGGCAACTACGTTTGAAACGCAAGTAAATAATTACCTTATAGATCTTAACGAAGCTGCGCTTGAAAGCGCTAGAACACAATGGAGGCAAACTGCAATTTCGTACGGAAAAGTATATACTTTTAATATCGGTTTGATACGTGATCAGTTTACACATCAGGCATTGTATAATTGGCCAACGATTACCAATGCAGTTGAAAATTTTATTTCGGATCCTTCAGAAATTACAGAAGTATATGTCCAAAATTTGAGTCCACAAGCTAAAACATTATCTACATTAGAATATTTACTCTTTAAAACAGATATAGCTGCAACAAATACAGAATTTGTAAATTCTGAAAATAGAAGAAACTACCTAAAATATGTAGTAAAAGAGTTAAAAACTCGTGCGGCTAAATTGGTAAATACTTGGAGTGAATCAGGGGATAATTATAAGACTACCTTTATAGAGAATACTTCAACAGGAATTGATGCTTCATTTAGCTTGTTGTATAATGGTATTTATAATCTTATTGATACTGGAAAAGTTACTAAAATTGGAAAACCTGCAGGTTTAGAAAACTCACAAAACACCAATCCAGAAGCAACACAGGCACATTTTAGTAATACTTCCTTAGCAATTTTAAAAGAAAATATAGAAAGTGTAGAAGATGTTTATTTTAATACACAAGGTTTAGGGATTTCGGACTATGTAGCGCATGTGACAGATAATGAAGTATTGAATACAGCAATACGTACAAAAATTAACGAAGTATATGCTGCCATAGATGCATTTCCAGTACCATTATTTGATGCTATTACTTCCAATTCGACAACAGTAGGAACCTTGCATGAAAAATTAAATGAATTAGGTGTCTTGTTTAGTGTAGATGTTCGAAGTATTCTTTCGATTACAATTACGTCTACCGACAATGATGGTGATTAACTGAAAATCGATATTTTCAGTAGTTTATAATTGTTAAAAAGTAAAAGACCTGCTTTATTTTGTATTGCAGGTCTTTTTTGTTTGTTTCGTTACATAAATAAACATCTTTTGAATATCAATGTAAATATACTCTGTACTTTAACAATCCTTTATTTAGCATTTCAATAGCTCCCATGCTGGTGATGGTAGCACCAGAAATAGCATCAATTTTTGAATCTCCTTTAATTAATCTTTCATAATTTTTATAGAGTGAATAGCTAGCCTGATTTAAATTGAGTATGCTTCCAATAAATTGAGATTTAAACTCAGGTTCACTAATATTTGCTCCAAAACCAGGAGTTTCTCCTTTGTGATCAAATTCTATTTGCAGAACTTTAAATGTTTTTTTATCTACTACAACTTTTGCCCAAATTTTATCCCAAAGTCCTTTTCCAAAAACTGGTAAAATGACTTTAGAACTATTTTTAATTTCAAATATTGGATAAACTAAAGGACTATTATTCTTAGTGTTTGAGTAATATAGTTTGATAGCTTTTTCCATACTAACAGGTTTAACAGTACCTTTTGTATCTATGATTTTAAAACTTAGTATTGAATTCAAGTCTTTAGAATCATTGAAAGTAGAATCTGCTATTTTTCCGAGCTCCAAAATTATAAACTGCATCCAATATGGAGTTTGTTCATTTGTGACTTCTATATCTTTTACAACAGCAGATGGTTTCTGATGACAGCAAATAAGGAAACTTCCAAAAAGTATGATGAGAAAAATTCGTTTTAGCAAAATATGTTATTTATTCTTAGCTTCAATCCATAATCTTGCATTCACGAAAGCTTCTAACCAGGGAGAAACTTCATCTTTACGACCTTCTGGATAGTTTGCCCAGTTCCATTGGAAGGTAGAACGCTCAATATGAGGCATAGTAACTAAGTGTCTTCCTGTTTTATCACACATCATAGCAGTGTTAAAGTCAGAGCCATTTGGATTTGAAGGATAGCCTTCATACCCATATTTTGCAACAATTTCATACTTACTCTCTTCATATGGAAGTTTAAATTTCCCTTCTCCATGCGAAATCCAAACCCCTAAAGTTGTGCCTGCTAAGGTAGAAAGCATAACAGAGTTGTTCTCTTGAATTTTTACAGAAGTAAAAGCACTTTCGTGTTTTTGAGAATCGTTATAGGTCATTTTTCCATGTTCGTCATGATCTGGATTGATAACTTCCAATTCCATAAATAATTGACAACCATTACAGATTCCTACAGAAAGTGTATCTTCTCGTTTAAAGAATTTTTTCAATGCCGTATTAGCTTTTTCATTGTATAAAAATGCACCAGCCCAACCTTTAGCAGAACCTAAAACATCTGAATTCGAAAATCCTCCAACTGCACCAATAAACTGAATATCTTCTAAAGTTTCACGACCCGAAATTAAATCTGTCATGTGTACATCTTTTACATCAAATCCAGCTAAATACATAGCATTTGCCATTTCACGCTCACTATTACTTCCTTTTTCACGAATAATCGCTGCTTTTGGTCGTTTTACATCACTTCGAGCGGAGTCAAGAAGTCCTGTGAAATGTTTAGGGAATGTATAAGTTAATGGTTGATTCGCGTAGTTTTCATATCTCGCTTTAGCCAAACCATTTGCCGTTTGCTTTTGATCGAGTAGGAAAGAGGTTTTGTACCAAGTATCTCTGTATTCTGAGATACTCAAGCTAAATTTATCCTCTTGATTTTTTATGTTTAAACGATCACTTTCTGTAACAGTTCCTAAGTTATAGAAAGTAATTCCTGCCTTGTTCAATGTATTTTCAACAGAATCATCACTCGCTTGGAAAACAATTCCGTTATTCTCAGAGAATAATAATTTGATTGAATCAGCTTCGTTTAGTGCATCAAAGTTCAAATTTGCTCCTACATTATTGTCAGCGAAGCAAAGTTCGAGCAATGTTGTTATTAATCCGCCAGAAGCGACATCGTGTCCAGCTACAATTTTATCTTGCTTGATCAATTTTTGTATGACATTAAATGTATTTTGGAATTGAGCAGCATCTACAATAGTTGGCGTTTCGTTTCCTATTTTATGTAGTACTTGAGCGAAAGAACTTCCTCCAAGTTTGAATGTATCTTGTGATAAATTGATATAGTAAATGTTTCCAGCATTAATACTAAATACAGGCTCTACTACTTTTGAAATGTCGTTACAATTTGCTGCTGCTGAAATCACAACTGTTCCTGGAGAAATTACTTCTTCATTTGGGTATTTTTGTTTCATTGATAAGGAATCTTTTCCCGTTGGAACATTGATTCCTAAATCGATTGCAAACTCTGAAATTGCAGAAACGGCTTCATATAAACGAGCGTCTTCACCTTCGTTTTTACATGGCCACATCCAGTTTGCCGATAAGGAAACACTTTGCAACCCATCTTTTAACGGTGCCCAAATAATATTACTCAAGGCTTCTGCAATAGCATTTCTACTTCCAGCAGCAGGACTAATTAATCCAGAAATTGGTGCATGCCCAACAGAAGTAGCAATTCCTTCTTTCCCAGCATAATCTAGCGCCATTACACCAACATTATTTAAAGGTAATTGCAATGGTCCAGCACACTGTTGTTTGGCAACTTTTCCACCAACACAACGGTCTACTTTATTCGTTAACCAATCTTTACAAGCAACTGCTTCTAGTTGTAATACTTGTGAAAGATAGGTTTCAAATTCACTTTTTGTGTAGTTTAAATCAGCATATTCACGTTTTACTGTGTTATCTGTCATGATGGTCTTAGGCGAACTTCCAAACATATCGCTCAAGGCTAAATCCATAGGTTTATCACCTTTAGTAGCAGATTCAAACGTAAAACGATCGTCTCCAGTAACATTTCCAACCGTGTACATTGGCGAACGTTCTCGTTCTGCAATTTTATTCAGTGTTTCTATATGCTCGTCCGCAATTACCAATCCCATACGTTCTTGCGATTCGTTTCCAATAATTTCTTTGGCAGATAAGGTTGGATCGCCCACAGGCAATTTATCTAAATCAATTTTCCCACCAGTTTCTTCTACCAATTCCGAAAGACAATTTAAATGTCCACCAGCACCGTGATCGTGAATAGAAACAATATGATTCTGATCACTTTCTACCATACCACGAATAGCATTTGCGGCACGTTTTTGCATTTCAGGGTTGGAACGTTGCACGGCATTCAATTCAATTCCAGTAGAAAATTCACCAGTATCTGCTGATGAAACGGCAGCTCCACCCATTCCGATACGGTAATTTTCGCCTCCTAAAATCACTACTTTATCTCCAGTTTTTGGTGTATGTTTGATGGCCTGATCTGCTTTTCCATAACCAATTCCTCCAGCTTGCATAATTACTTTATCGTAACCTAATTTTCTTGAAGTTACGTTTAAATTGTCTGACTGTTCATCGTGTTCAAATGTTAATACAGAACCACAAATAAGTGGTTGTCCAAATTTATTTCCAAAGTCAGAAGCTCCATTAGAAGCTTTGATTAAGATATCAATAGGTGTTTGGTATAGCCAATCGCGTGCAGGCATTGCTTTTTCCCAAGGCTTGCTGTCAGCGGAGTCGAAAGACTTGTCTTCTTCTAAACGAGAATAAGAAGTCATATACACAGCTGTTCCTGCTAATGGTAATGAACCAATTCCTCCAGCCAATCTATCTCTGATTTCTCCACCAGAACCTGTGGCAGCTCCGTTAAAAGGTTCTACCGTTGTTGGGAAATTATGTGTTTCTGCCTTTAGTGAGATCACAGAATCAAATTCTAGTATTTGGTAAAAGTCAGGTTTATCAGCCGTTTTTGGAGCAAACTGCTCTACTTTAGGGCCTTTGATAAAGGCTACATTGTCTTTATATGCGGAAACAATATCGTTTGGATGTTGTTTCGAAGTTTCTTTGATGAGTTTAAAAAGTGAAGTTGGTTTTTCTTCCCCATCAATAACAAATGTTCCGTTGAAAATTTTGTGACGGCAATGTTCTGAGTTTACTTGCGAAAATCCAAACACTTCTGAATCGGTTAGTTTTCTTCCGAGTTTCTCTGAAAGAGTATTTAAATATTCAATTTCTTCAACGCTTAAGGCTAAACCTTCTTGTTCGTTATAGGCAGCAATATCATCAATATCTAAAATTGCTTCAGGTTCAATATCGATCGTAAAAGTGTCTTGGTGTAAACCGTTGAACTTTTGAGAAATCATAGGATCAAAATCTGAAAAATCTTCTGCGACAGCTTTAAATTCTTCTATTCGAATGATGCCTTCAACGCCCATATTTTGCGTGATTTCTACAGCGTTTGTACTCCAAGGAGTAATCATGGCGGCTCTAGGACCAACAAAAAAAGCATCCAATGATGCTTGTTCGATTTTTGATACGTTGCCAAAAAGCCAGTTTAACTTTTCAACGTTTTCTGTTGATAATTCTTTTACTGTTTGAACAGCAAATACCTTGCTGTGTACGTTTCCAAAGAAATGAATCATTATGTAATTTTTGTGTGTTGTTTTTAAAACGCAAATTTAATGTATTTGTAGCTATTTTGACTTAAAAATGATATGATAATTTAAGAGTTATTCACGAGGTTTTGAACAAAGGTGACAGATGGTTTATAATTATTGATATTCCAACAAATGGTATCAAACCCCCATCTTCAGATGGGAGATACTTCTAGTATTTATGAGTAACTTTGTTTTATGAGCTACACAAAAGGGAATCATACCACATATTATCATCGT